>Ga0326597_10000053_pt1 | contig 187070 bp, 186 predicted proteins | sample RVTome_12_FD_203789 | JGI IMG/M metagenome (GOLD analysis project Ga0326597, IMG submission 203789) | Soil microbial communities from uranium-contaminated site in the Upper Colorado River Basin, Wyoming, United States - RVT100D185 | ecosystem: Environmental > Terrestrial > Soil > Contaminated... | reverse complement strand
GAGAACAACGCACACAGGGTCATCGAGGCCTTCGAAGGCGTGCGTGCGGACTTGAAGCTGGCGATCGTGGGCGGCGCGCCATACGCGACGGAGTACATCGAGCGGCTGAAGTCGACCGCTGACCCGCGGATCAGGTTCCTCGGCTTCGTGTACGGCGAGGGGTACCGGGCAATGCAGCAGAGCGCGTTCTGCTACGTGCAGGCGACCGAGGTCGGCGGGACGCATCCGGCGCTCATCGAGGCGATGGGGTACGGCAACTGCGTGCTGGCCTACGGGACGCCGGAGAACCGCGAGGTGCTGGGCGACGGCGGGATGCTGTTCGACAGCGTGCCAGATCTGCGGGCGAAGTTGCAGGCGCTGGCCGACGATCCGGAGAGCCGCCTGCCGTATCGCGAGCGGGCGATGAACCGCGCTGCGCGCTACAGCTGGGAGACCGTCACGGACCAGTACGAGGCGCTGTTTCGTGACATGGCCGCGGGTTCGAAGATCAAGACCGTCGAGGCGCCGCGATGACGGTCATACCATGACGATGGCGATGCCGAAGTACCTGCCGGAGCGCTACCACCGGCCGGTGTGGCACCTGGGCGAGCAGTTCGACGAGGTGATGCTCGCATCGCTGCGGCCAGGGATGCGGATCCTCGATCTGGGATCGGGACGGGGGCCGGCGTTGTGGCCGAAGGACCGCCCGCCCGGGACGACGTACGCGGGGCTGGACATCTCGCTCAGCGAGCTGAAGGCGGCGCCCGCGGGCTCGTACGACGAGATGTACCAGGCCGACGCGACCACGAGGACGCCCGAGCTGGAGGGGAGCTTCGACCTCATCGTGAGCTTCCAGGTGTTCGAGCACGTGAAGCCGTTGGACGTGGCGTTCGAGAACATGCGGGCGTACCTGAAGCCGGGCGGACGCGCGATCGTGCAGATGTCGGCGACGTGGTCGGTGTTCGGCATGATCAACCAGGTGGTGCCGCAAAGCCTGGCGGTGTGGATGCTGCGGAAGGCGACAGGGCGGTCGAAGGAGTCGGTGTTTCCGGCGCCGTATCACAAGTGCTCGAACAGCGCGCTGGAGGAGATCCTGCGACCGTGGGCCGAGCATGAGATCCGGCCGCTGTACCTGGGGGCGGACTACTTCAGGTTCTTCGGCCCGCTGGCCCGCGCCTACGTCGCGTACGAGAACTGGGCGATGCGGGGCGGGCACCGGAACCTGGCCAGCCACTACCTGGTCATCGCTGTCAAGTAGGGAAGCGCGGCCGTAACACGGCTGCGGTAGGATCACCGTCCGATATACCCCGCCGGACGCTGCGTTTGGAATCAGAGGGACGCTGTACGCGCCCGTGAGTAGGTTTACGATGGAAGCGAGAGGGTGGAAGGCATGAGCAGGCTGATTGCGGTGACCGGCGGCGCCGGGTACATCGGCGTGAACCTGGTGGAGCAGCTGGTCGCGCGCGGCGAGCGCGTGCGGGTCATCGACCGGTTCTTCTGGGGCAAGCTGGGGCTGGACGAACTGCCGGGCGTCGAGCTGCTATCGCGCGACGTGCGGGAGCTACAGGACGGCGACCTGGAGGGCGTGGACGCGGTGTGCCACCTGGCCGGGCTCTCGAACGACCCGACAGCGGACCTGGACCCGAACGCCAACTGGCAGATGAACATGATCGCTACCAAGGAGCTGGCCGACGCGGCGATCCGCATGGGCGTGCGGCGCATCACCTTCGGCTCGAGCGGCAGCATCTACGACGGTGCGGGGTCGGAGCAGATCCTGGACGAAGACGCGGCCGTGCAGCCGCTGGGGCCGTACTCGGAGTCGAAGTACGCGGCGGAGCGGGCGCTGCTGGAGATGCAGGACAAGATCGAGGTGGTACTGCTGCGGCAGGGCACCGTCGGCGGATACAGCCGGCGCATGCGGTACGACCTGGTGGTGAACACGTTCCTGAAGGACGCGCTGCTGAAGCGGCACCTGTTCCTGCACGAGGGCGGCTTCATGTACCGGCCGCTGGCCGACGTGCAGGACGTGGCGATGGCGCACATCGTCTGCCTGGACGCGCCGGCTGCGAAGGTCGCGGGACGGGTGCTGAACGTGGTGCAGGACAACTACCAGGTGAAGCAGCTCGCGGAGATCATCGCGGAAGCAGTGAAACCGCTCGTCGGCGACATCCAGCTCTCGACCGCGCCGGCGACGGGCCGCATCCGGGACTACCGCGCCTCCAACGCGCGGATGACGGCATCGACCGGCTTCACACCGCAGCGCACGCCGGTCGACAGCGTGTCGAGCGTGCTGGAGCACATCGGCGAGGTCGATCCGCAGGAACTGACGCACCCGCGGCACTACAACCTGCGATGGATGCAGATCCTCACCGAGGTGCACGAGCTGCAGCGGAGCTATGAGCGCGTCTTCTAGGGCGCAGGGAACACGGTACACGAATGCGGAGTCCCGGCTCCGTCTCGTCTGATGCCTCATCGGCTAACAAGCTAACCGGCTAACAAGCTATTCGAACTCGCGCATGGCGCGGGTGGCGGCGGTGGCGAGGGTGACGTCGTCGAGGGGCGGGTGGATGAGGCCGGCGCGGACGTCGCGGAAGCACCGCTCGACGGGGTTGGACTCCATGAGGCCGAAGCCGCCGGTGACGCGGAGCGCGAGATCAGTCACGCGAACGGCGTTGTTGGTCGCCCAGTACTTCACCAGCGGCACCTGCGCGGCGACCTGCTCGCGCGGCGCCTTCGCCTCGACCCAGTCGCGGGCCGTATCGAAGATCATGCGCCGGGAGGCGAACAGCAGCGCCTCGATCTCGCCGAGCTTTGCGCGGACGGCGGGCAGGTCGCCAATCGGGTGGCCGAGGTTCGAGGGGACGCGCGTGGCGGCGAACCCCACGGCGAAATCGCGCGCGGCGACGGCGATGCCGATGTAGGTCGCGGCGAAGGGGAGGCCGTGCCAGGGCGCGGTATCGAGTGGCGGCCCGTAGCGCTCCCCAGCGGGCGACACGCGGATCACGTCCTCATCGGGGACGTGCACGTCCTCGAAGACGATGTCGTGGCTGGCGGACTCCCGCATCGAGAGAGCATCCCACGTGGGGTCGATGCGGATCCCGGGCGCGTCGCGGCGCACGAGGAACTGGCCGAGATGCTCCGGCATGCCGTCCGCGCGCACCGTCGCGCCGACGGCGAAATGCGTCAGGTAGGGAGCGGCCGTCGACCAGGATTTCTTACCGTCGATACGCCATCCGCCGTCCATGCGGGTGGCGGTGGTGTGGTGCAGGCCGCCGCGGGCCGGTGAGCCGAGCTCGGTCTCGGCCTGGCAGTTGTTGATGATCCAGCCGTGCCCGACCACGCCCCGCAGGAACGCATCCAGGCGCTCGGGCGGCCACATGCTCGAAACCAGCGACGAGCCGAGGTACTGCAGGTGCATGTTCGCCGTGAGCCCCGCCGAGCCGAACGCGCGCGAGACCTTCTCCTGCGCCACGCACACGTCGATGATGGAGCCGCCGGAGCCGCCGAGACGCTCGGGGACGATGATGCGCAGGTAGCCGGCGTCGCGCAGGTCGTCGATGCAGCCGGCGAGAAACGACTCGCTTTCGACTGCGCTTTCGGCGCGCGCGGCGATGCGCCGGGCGGCGTCATCCGCGACGGCGACGATGCGGGGATCGGCGAGATGGTCGAAGGAGTCCACTCACGCAGGGTATCAAGCGGGGAGACGTGAGAAGCGCGAAGTGAGAGGCGAGAGGTGCCACCGGCGACTGCCGACCGACCACCGACGACTGACGGCTACTTCCGCTCCCGCCGGAACACCGCCTCCTGCGCCACTGACGCAACGTGCACGCCGTCACGCGTGTAGAACTGGCGGTAGGAGAGGGCGCGTGCGGCGTGCGCGACCGGGTTCTCCGTGACCATGAGGAGCCAGCCGTCCCAGCGGACGGGCCGGTGGATCCAGATCGCGTGGTCCAGGCTCGCGGATGCCTTCCCGCTCATCCCCTCCCAGCCGTAGCGGCGCTCGATGCCGGCGAAGGAGCCGGCGTCGCTGATGTAGACGATGGCGGCGGCGTGGAGTTGCGGGTCGTCGGGCAGGGGCAGGCGCACGCGGCCCCACTCCTGCACGACGGTCGACTCGCCGGGCGCGGCGACTCTGTCGGGTTCGACCGCGGTGCGCCATTCGAAGGGGCCGAGCGGCCAGAGGGTGCCGTCCTTGTTGGGATAGGCGATGCGGGCGTCCTGCAGCAAGTCGGGGTCTGGTGCCTCCGGCATCGGCTCCTGGTGCGAGATGCCCTCCTCGGGATGCACGAACGACACCGTGACGTCGCAGATCGGCACGCCCTCCTGGCGCACGAGCACCCGGCGGGCGGTGAACGTCTTGCCGTCGCGCACGCGCTCGACGCTGTACTCGATGGTGGCGTCCGGGCGGCCGGGGCGGAGGAACTAGGCGTGGAGGGAGTGCAGCGTGGGGTCGGGCGCGGTGCGTCCGGCCGCCAGGGCGGCCTGGCCGATGACCTGCCCGCCGAAGAGCCGCCCCTCCGTACGATCGGGCTCGCCGACGAACCAGTCGTGCCCAACGCGCTGCACGTCGAGGTTCCGCACAAACCGCTCTACGGCCTCTTTGATGACGTGCTCTTCGCTCAACGTGACCTAGTCCCTAACACCTAACACCTTGCTGCTTACTTCCCCTGGTTAAACACGGGCTGACGCTTTTCGATGAAGGCACTGACGGCTTCTTTGTGATCCGGCTCGGTCTGACGTTCACGGATGCTGTAGGACTCCTGGGTCACGATTTTGCGCAGGTCGGTCTCGGTGACGTGGGCATGGAGCATGCGCTTGGCCGCCCACACGGCGTCGCGGGGGTTGGCGGCGATCTCCTCGGCGAGCTTGAAGGCCTCGGGCAGGAGCTGGTCGGGCTCGACGAGGCGATCGACGATGCCCCGGCGCAGGGCCTCGTGGGCGTCGATGATGCGCCCCGTGAGGGTCATGAAGAGCGCATTCGGCAGCCCGGCGACGAGCGGCAGGTAGTGCGTGCTGCCGCACTCGGGCGTGAGGCCCACCTTCACGAAGCGGGCGGAGAAGCGCGCGGCGGTGGAAGCGATGCGGATGTCGCAGGCGAGGGTGAAGGTGAGGCCGACGCCGGCGCTGGGGCCGTTGACGGCGCAAATGGTGGGCTTGGCGCGAGAGAGCGTGATCGGGACTTCGGGGCTGCCGCCCTCGTAGAGGAGCTTCGACGGCCGCGGACCGGAGCGCTCCAGGCCCTCGTTGAAGCCGCCGATGTCGGCGCCGGCGCAGAATCCGCGGCCGGCGCCGGTGATCACGATGCAGCCGGTGCCGGGTTCGGCGGAGGCGGTGTTGACGGCGGCGATGAACTCGTTCTCCATCGTCTGGGTCCAGGCGTTAAGGCGCTCGGGCCGGTTCAGCGTGATGAGGACGACGGGGCCGCGGTTTTCGTACAGGATGTGCTGGTACTCAGGCATGCTCTCGCTCCGTTCGGGCTAGGACACCACAGATTCTCACCGATTCTCACAGAGTTGGGGCGGTGCGGGAATTATGCTATCATAGGGGCATGACATCCGAGACGATCTCGAAACTGGCGTGTTTGCGTTGCGAGTACAGATGGTTCCCGCGCAAGGAGGGCATGCCAGTACGGTGTCCATCGTGCAAGAGCCCGTACTGGAATAAGGAACGGCTTGGTGTGGGCATTCGTGGGGCTCCGAAGCGCGCCGCTGCGGTCGAACATCCCCTTCTGAAGGCCCCGCCGAAGTGGAAACGAGAGCGCGCGAGAGATGCACTCAGGGCCCTGAGGGAGGGTGGTGGATTGGGCGTAACCAGCGACGACGTGATGCGATGGCGGCATGAGCAGCCCGATAGACCGCTCACCAAGATCGAGTGATCACACACCTGCTGGATGCCGACTGGCTCATCGATGCCATCAACGGTGTTGAATCTGCGTATTCCGTGGTGGAGCGCCTAGTTGATCGCGGTGAAGTCGCGACATCGGTCGTTGTTCTCGGCGAGGTACGCGAGGGGCTGTTGGCCAGTGGTATCTCGCCAAAAAGACAACAACGGTTCGAGGCCCTGGCCGACGCAATGGAGGTCATTCCGATCGAGCGTGGGCTTGTGCCGTGGTTCGCGGATCTCCGATATCGCCTGCGCAGCACAGGCCGGATCATCGGCGACCACGACATCTGGATTGCGGCGACCGCGCTGGAGTATGACCTCACCCTTATCTCCCGCGACCGACACTTCGACCGCATCCCCAATCTCAAGCTCTACTCCTGACCGCCCGCCCCCGTCGTCTCCCGTCATTCCGCTTCTCATGTCGCACTTCCCGCCTCCTCTCACCTCTCACAGCTAGGTCCCAAGCTGCCTCCGTAGCCGACCCTGAGCGGCTTATCCGTCATTGACGGGAACAGCCTCAACTACCTGTCGTTGCCTGCGGCCCAGGGAAGCCGGTACCAGCGGGTGGTGAGGCTCACCGAGCGCCGCACTGGCGAGGTCGTTACCGGCGTAAGGCTTGGATGGGGTCTTCCTGGCGCGCTCGACGCCGTATAATCGCGGCATGGCCGAGTCGCCCGCTCTCGTCGCTGCGCGTGACCTCGCCGCAACCTTCGCGGAGCGGGAGATCGTCGATGGCGAGGCCTATCCGGCACGCAACATAGCCGAACTGCATGACGCCGGTGTCATCCGCTCGCCGTTTCCGGCGGCACTCGGCGGCTCGGGCGCGACGCTGGTCGACGGCGCGCGCATCGTCGAGACGCTCGCCGCGGCGTCACCGTCGACGGCGCTGATCATGTCGATGCCGCTCGGACTCGCGGCTGCGTATGCGCGCGCGGGAGAGGTTGTGCCGGACGAGCATCGCGCCTTGTGGCAGAAGCAGGTCGAGGCGGCGGCGGCCGAGTTCCGTGCGGGGCGGCTGTACGCGGCCTGCAACTCCGAGAAGGGCGCCGGCGGCTCCTTGAAGGACATCAAGACCGTCGCCGTGCAGAACGGCAGCACGTACCGGCTCTCCGGGGAGAAGATCCTCGCGTCGTCCGGCCGCTACGCCGACTACTTCTTCTCAACCGCGAAGGTCGATGCCGGAACCGAGGCCGAGCATGTCGAGTTGTTCGTCGTGCGCACGGATGCGCCGGGCGTCGACGTGAAGTCCGACTGGGATGGGTTCGGCATGCGCTCGACGGAGAGCCACAGCGTTCACTACAGGGACGCCGCGGCGGAACACATGCTGGGGTGGCCGAACTTCATCGATGAAACGCAGTCGCTGTTGTACTGGTTCTGCCTCTTCGCGGCAGTACCGCTCGGCTGCGCGAAGTCGATACTCGAGACGCTTTCCGCGCCAGCGCCGATGTCGCCCGCTGTCCGCTTGCGCCTCGTGGATGCGCGGATGCAGTACGAGTCCCTGGCGGCGTATCTAGCCGAGACGGCCGCGATGTGGCGTCCGGGCGCGAACAAGGCCGTTGCGCTCCGCGTGCTCCGAACGAAGACATATGTCACGCAAGAGGCGACGCGCCTCTGCGCCGGGCTGTTCGCGCTATCGGGTGGGCGCCACTACACACGCACCGGCCGCCTGGGCCGCGCGCTCGCGGACTCCTTTGCGGGCACGGCCCTGCGCCCACCGCTCCCGCTCGCGCTGGATATGCTCGTGGCCCAGTTTGAGGCGACCGGCCCCGACGGCTGACCTCTGACTCCCACCTCCGGCGTCCTATACTGCCCCCGTGGCGGATCCTGAGCGGCTTATTCTCATCGACGGGCATAGCCTGATCTACCGGTCGTACTTTGCGTTCCAGGGGAGCCGGAACCAGGGGGCGGTCGAGTTCACCGTGCGCCGGACCGGTGAGGTCGTCACCGCCGTCTACGGCTTCACCAGCGTCTTCCTGAGCATCCTCGACGACCTGAAGCCGGAGTACGCGGCGATCGCGCTGGACGCGCCGGCGAAGACGTTCCGGCACGAGAAGGACGCCCAGTACAAGGCCACGCGCGTATCGATGCCGGACGAACTGCGACGGCAGGCGGGGCGCATCCGCGAGGTGATCGCCGCATTCCACATGCCGACGTTCGAAGTGCCCGGGTACGAGGCCGACGACGTCATCGGCACGCTGGCGAAGCAGGCGAAGGCGCGGGGGATCCCTGTCACGATCGTCACGCTCGATACTGACCTGCTGCAGCTCGTCGAGCCGGGCGTCGATGTGTACCTGTACCGGCCGTACATGAAGGGGCAGCAGGCGATCACCTACGACGTCGCCGGGGTCGAGGAGCGCTACGGTTTCCCGCCGCCGCTGATCGCGGACTACAAGGGGTTAAAGGGCGACACGTCGGACAACATCCCCGGTGTGGCCGGCATCGGCGAGAAGACGGCGACGAAGCTCATCCAGCAGTTCGGCACCGTGGAGGAGATCTACGGGAAGATCGACGACGTGACGCCGGAGAAGCTGCGCGAGAACCTGCGCGCGAACGAGGGCGAGGCCCGGCGCAGCAAGGAGCTGGCGACGATCACGACGGACGCGCCCGCCGAGCTGAGCATCGAGGCGTGCCGGCTGCGGGGATTCGACCGGGCGGAGGTGGAGGAGCTGTTCCACGACCTGGAGTTCCGGTCGCTGGTGGCGCGGCTGCCGGCGACGCTGGGTGCCGACGGCTCGCAGCCGGCGGCAGCGGCGAAAGGCAAGACGAAGGCGGAGCCCGAGGTCAAGGCCGAGTACCGCACGATCACGACGAAGAAGGATCTGCAGGCGCTCGTGAAGGAGGCGAAGGCGGCGGGGCGCATCGCCGTGCACGTCGAGAACACGGACTTCAACGGCATGCGGGGACTGCTCGTCGGGATCTCAGTCGCCACGAAGCCGGGGACGGCGGCGTACATCCCTGTCGGCCACAACCCGGCGCTGGGTGGCGATGCGCAGCTGTCGCTTGAGGAGGTGCTCGCGGCGCTGAAGCCAGTTCTGGAGGACGAGAAGCTGCAGAAGGTCACGCACAACGGGCACTTCGACTTTCTGGTGCTGGCGAACCACGGCGTGACGATGCGCGGCATGCGGTTCGACACGATGATCGCGGCGTATCTGCTGGGCGAGTCGAACATGTCGATCCAGTCGCTGGCGTTCGACCGGCTGAAGATGAAGATCCCGCCGCTGATCGACCTCATCGGGCGGGCGGGGAAGAAGCAGATCACGATGTCCGGTCTGACGACGGAGGTGGCGTGCGAGTACTGCTGCCAGCAGGCGGACGCGCAGCTACGCGCGGCGGAGTCGCTGGCGGACGACCTGAAGTCGCGCAACCTGTGGCCGCTGTTCGACGATGTCGAGATGCCGCTGATGGCGGTGCTGGCGCGCATGGAGCTGCTGGGGGTGGCCGTCGACCCGGCGCCGCTGGTCGAGATGTCGCGCGAGATGCAGGACGAGCTGAAGCAGATCGAGCGCGAGATATACGACAGCGTGGGGCACGAGTTCAACATCGGGTCGCCGCAGCAGCTCTCGCAGATCCTGTTCGAGGAGCTGGGGCTACCGAAGACGCGCAAGACCAAGCTGGGGTACACGACCGACGCGACGGCGATGGATCAGCTCCGCGGCGTGCATCCGGCGGTCGATCTGGTGATGCGGCACCGCGCAATATCGAAGCTGAAGGGCACCTACGTCGACGCGCTGCCCTCGCTGATCAACCCGAAGACGAAGCGCATCCACACGACCTTCAACCAGACGACTGCAGCGACGGGGCGGCTCTCGTCGAACGACCCCAACCTGCAGAACATCCCCGTACGGACGGGCTACGGCAACCGCATCCGCAACGCATTCATCGCGCGCGACGTCGGCAAGGATCCGGTGCTGCTGGCGGCGGACTACTCGCAGGTGGAGCTGCGCATCATGGCGCACCTATCGCAGGACCCGGCGCTGATCGAGGCGTTCGTGCAGGACGAGGACATCCACGCGTCGACGGCCTCGAACGTGTTTGCGGTCGAGATCGACGAAGTGACGCCGGAGATGCGGCGGCGGGCGAAGGTGTTCAACTTCGGCGTGCTGTACGGGCTGAGCGAGTACGGGCTCTCCACGAAAGAGCGGATCCCGCGCGAGGAGGCGGCGACCTTCATCAAGCGCTACTTCGAGAAGTATCCGATGGTGGCGGAGTGGCGCACGCGGACGATCGAGAAGTGCAAGAAGGACGGCTGGGTGGAGACGCTGATGGGGCGCCGCCGCTACATCCCGGAGATCAAGTCGCCGAACTTCCAGATCCGCGCCTCGGGCGAGCGGATGGCGATCAACATGCCGGTGCAGGGCAGCGCCAGCGACATCATCAAGGTGGCGATGAACCGGATCGACGAGGAGATCGCCGAACGTGACCTTCGGTCACGCATGATCCTGCAGGTGCACGACGAGCTGATCTTCGAGGGGCCACGGGCGGAGGTGGACGCGGTGCGGGAGCTGTGCCTGCGGGTGATGCCGAAGTCGCTGGACCTGGTGGTGCCGCTGAAGGTCGACATCAAGACAGGCACGTCGTGGGGGGAGCTGGAGGTCGCGAAGGGCCCGCTGGTGTCGGAGGCGGAGGCGGAGCTGGCGTTCGCGGAGACGGCGTGACTCGCACGGGCGCGATGCGAGCGCTGATAGTCGTCAGCCTCACAACTGTGTTGTGGAGCTGTGCCGGAAGCTCATCATTGCCGGAAGAGGATCGAGATGAAATCCGCGCCGTAGCCGAGAGGGTGTTGAAGGCGGTAAACGAACAGGACCTCGCGACGGTGAAAGAGAACGTAGTTGAAGGTGTGCCCGAAACACCGGAATCAGGAGACGAGTTCGCCATCTACCTTTCGGCGGTCGTCGCAGGAAGGATCCGGGTGGAGTATGGCGATCTCGAGTTTGGACAACCGCGAACGGGCGACGCTCCCTGCGTTGGCGATTCCACTTGCATTCCAATGACGGGAAGAGTTCGCGTGGTCTGTGCCAATGGGGCGGAATATCCATGGCAAGAACTGAACCGCGAGATCTACTTCGAGAAGGTTGATGGCAGTTGGAGATTCGCCAACTCATGGCTTCTGTTCAACGAACTACCACTCTGCGAGAGCCTCGCGCCTGGGTAAGCTTCTGACGGGGAAGCGGATTCGCCTACGTGGGTCCTTGCCAGTTCGCTAACTCAGCAGCGCCGTCTGCACATCGAAGGCCTTGTCGGCCACGATTGCGATCACGTACCCCGCCAGCAGCAGCACACCGACGAGTGCGTGGAGCTGGACGTTCTTGCCCAGCGTCGCCATCAGCTCGTAGGGGCTCGAGTAGTACGCCCGGATGCCGCGGTAGATCTGGGGCACCAGCGGCAGGGCCAGTAGCGCGAGCAGCGTCGGGCGCGGCAGCACCCCGGTAATCGCGCCGATGGCGACGACGGCGAACGCGGCCAGCGCCGCCACGAGGAACGCGGACGTCACGAGACGGTCGTTCCAGCGGACGACCAGGGTGCGCTTGCCTGCGGCCGCGTCCGCGCCGCGGTCGGGGATCTCGTTCACGTACAGGATCAGCGCCACGAAGATCGCCACCGGGATCGACGCCACGAGCGGCTCCCACGCAAGCTCCTTCGTCTGCACCACGTACGCGCCCATCACCATGATCGGCCCGAAGCCGAGCGCCGTCGTCAGCTCGCCCAGGCCCCGGTGCACCAGCCGCAGCGGCGGCGCCGTGTAGAAGACGCTCAGCAGCACGCCGGCGATGCCGATCGCCAGCAGCTCGATAGAACCGCGGCTGATGACGAGGTAGATCCCGATCGCCCCGCCCACGACGTAGGCGGTGATGCTGATGGTGCTCATCTGGCGCAGCGTCACGAGGCCGTACTGGATCACGCGCGAACCGCCGCTGTACTGCGTCGGGTTCACGTTGAGATCATCGGCGCCCGACAGCGTGTCGAAGACGTCGTTGGCCACGTTGAGGCCGATGTGGATCGCCGCCGCGCCCACGACCGTCAGCAGCGCCAGCCACCAGTCGAACGATCCCGCGTACGCCGCCGCCGCGATGCCCAGCAGCACCGGAACGAAGGTCGCGGAGAGGAACGGCAGGCGCGTGGCCAGGATGAACGTCCATGCCCGCGAGAGCCGGGGCTTCACCTCGCGGCCCTGCTCCTCCGAGAGCTGTTGCATATAGCGCTGGGCCTGCCCGTTCGAGCGCTCGGAGTACTCGAAGAACGGCACGTCGGCCTCGTCCCAGCCCCATGCGCGCATTGGCGTGAACACGATCCCCGCGTCGCGTGCGGCGGCCGATCCGGAGAGCGTGATGTACCGCCGCTCGTCATAGCCGGTGCCCGGCTGCGGGCGGATGTGGCTCACCATCACGTTCACTTTCCGATCCGTGGGGATCGCCACGCCCGTGCGGTCCAGTCTCAGCACACGGCGCAGGGCGTCGCCCCGGAAGAAGGCCGCGGTCTGCATCGGATAGCCGTCGTCGTCCACCCACGAGACCACGGCGTGCGGATACGTCGCCAGCTTCTCGAACAGCGCCGCGTCGATCTTCATGCCGCCACCTCAGCCGCTGAGAGGGCCTGCGGCGCCTTCGACGTGTCGCCGTCCTCCCACCACAGCACGCGGCGCGGTGTGATCTCGATCATCGAGCGCTCGAAGAACAACGGCAGCGCCACCCGCTTGCCCAGGAAGAAGTCGATGCCCGGCTCCTTCGCGCGCCAGAGCGGGAGGACGCGCTCCCACGTCGTGTGCGGGTCGTCCTCGATGACGCGGGCGTCGCCCTGGACGGTGCACCGCGCCCGCAGCCCGTCGCAGGCCACCGGGTCGGTGATCGCCAGGCTGACGCGCGGGTTGCGCTTGATGCGCTCGAGCTTCTTCGAGAACAGGACGCTCGACGTGAGATAGATGCGATCGCCGTCGTACAGCGGGATCAACGGGTGCACGACCGGCTCGCCGTTCTCCTTGATGACGGCGAGTTCGGCGACAAGCGCCTTGCCGAGCAGCTGTTCGACGATCTCAGGCAACCAGGACATCGCGCCTCCTGTGTTATCGCTCCTCCAACCCCTGCATTAGGACAATCGAGGGCGTGGCGATCAAGAGACGAATGGCTCCGGCTATGCACGGCGGGAATGCCCGACGCTCGTCCGCCCGCGCGGGCTCCGCCGGTACACTCCTCCCATGCCGGAGCTCCCCGAAGTCGAGACGGTGCGGCGCGACCTGGAGGCGCGGATCATCGGACGGACGATCGTGTCGTGCGAGGTGTCGGCGGACGCGCCGCGGCTGGTGCAGCTCGTGACGCGCGCGGAGTTCTGCCGCCAGCTCACCGGCCGCCGCATCGCCGGACTGCGGCGCCGCGGGAAGTACCTGATCGTCGATCTTGACGACGAGCGGGCGTGGGTGCTTCACCGCGGGATGTCGGGGAACGTGCTGTATCGCGACCGCGGCGCGGCGGAGGATCCGTGGGTGCGCGCGACGTTCGTCCTCGACGACGCCGGCGACGGCCGGGGGCACGAGCTGCGTTGGGCCGACCTGCGCAAGTTCGGGAAGATGTGGCTCGTCGAGGACGCGACGATGGTCATGGAGACGCTGGGGCCGGAGCCGCTGGAGGCCGCCTTCACGCCGGCGGTTCTTCGGGCGCGTGCCGGGAAGCGGGGCGCGCCGATCAAGTCGGTGCTGCTGGACCAGACGGTGGTCGCAGGCGTGGGGAACCTGTACTCCGACGAGGCGCTGCACGCCGCGAAGATTCACCCGCTGCGCCCCGCCAACAAGCTCAAGCCCGGCGACTGGGTGCGGCTGTACGCGGGCATCGTCGAAGCGCTGCGGATGGGCATCGACGCGCGGGGCAGCAGCCTGGGCACCAGCCTCCGTGACCACGTGAACGTCGACGGCGACCCCGGCCGCAATCAGGAGACGGTGCGCGCGTACGGGCGCGACGGCGAGCCCTGCTATGAGTGCGGGACGCTGATGCGTCGGCTGGTCGTCGGCGGCCGCAGCGCGGTCTTCTGTCCGAAGTGCCAGCCCCCGCCGCGCGGGGTGGCGAAAAAGGCGGGGCTGAAGCGCAAGAGCCGGGGGACGCTGCACGCTCGGCCTGCCGTGTAAGCCGCCGCGGGCTGCCCCCCACAAGTGGTAGCCTGCACCATGTCCGAACGACGCATCGAAGCCACCTGCCGCGACTGCGGAAAGCCGCTGTCCTTTCACACGGGCGCATCACACGCAGTACGGTGCCAGGAGTGCTTCGACGGGTTCCTGATCGCCCGGGACGTCGACTTTCTCGAGAGCTACGGACAGCTCGGGGTGACCAGCCGGCGCATCGTCGCCGAGACGTGCCTGCGGGCGCTGGTGGTGGAGTCCCTGCCGCACCGCAAGGTGCTGGCGATGCAGATCCTCGAGCAGTACGTGCAGGCGGCGGGCGACATGATCGGGCTGTACTACGCGCTGAAGCAGCGTGGCCGCGAGCCCGTCATGCGCGTCATGCTCGACTTCAAGCTCGATCGCGCGACTGCGCTGACGTTCTTCCAGGAGATCGCGACGCTCCCGCACGACGAGATCCTGCGCGATCTGGGGCTGCCGATGCCGGAGCAGATCGCCGTCCTGTGCCCATCGTTGTCGAAGTCGGACGTGCGCGACCTGAAAAGCAACATGGTGCAGATGCTCGGGGACGTGAAGCGCATCGGCGATATGGGCGAGGGCGTGATGCTGGCGCTGGCCCAGGCCGCGGGCGAACGGCGTGGCGGCGCCGCGATCGCGAAGCAGTCGCGGTGGCTGGACAACGTGGGCCTGAAGCCGCACCAGGTCGCGTCGATCTCCATCGACGAACAGCGCCGGACCGTCAATGTCGCCGCCATCTCGGTCGACGAGAAGCGGCTGGAGAGCATCATCTCCGCCATCGGGGCGATGACCCACGTGTCGAGCACGCTGATCTACGCGACGCTGACGATGCTGCAGGAGCGGGAGCGAACGCACGCGACCCGGTAGACGCCTCCCGCAGACGTCGCTTGACATCGGTGCCAAAGATACGCCCTGTCGTGTGAATTTCTTGAAATTGACAGCCATCGCATAGCTTCAGCATCGTTGAAGCGGTTGCGGCCGGGAGTTATCGTTAAGTCAACCCCGTCATTTGCGTATCAAGGGCGCTCGCCCCGCGTTGTCAGAGGAGACCGGCCAGCCAGGGGTGGGAGGCCGGGCTTTTGCTGCCTCTGGCCACCCCGCGTCGCGTCCGCACGGCCCCGCGCAGCCAGGAGAACGCCTTCACGATGAACAGGACGGGTCTTCGGCGGCGGCTCATGATCTCGACGGTGTTCGGCATCGTCGTGTTCGCCGCGCTCGTGGCGTACGGCGACGTGCGGAAGGTGGGATCCAGCCTGGGGGACTTCCGGTGGGAGCTGGCGCCCATCATCCTCGGCGTCGCGATGGGCAACTACCTGCTGCGCTTCGTGAAGTGGCACTACTACCTGGGGAAGGTGGGCGTGAAGGGCCTGCGGATCCAGGACAGCTTTCTCATCTACATGTCCGGGCTGGGAATGACCATCACGCCGGGCAAGGTCGGCGAGTGGTTGAAGTGCTACCTGCTGAAGGACATGCACGGCACGCCTGTCACGCGCTCGACACCCATCCTGCTCGCGGAGCGGTTGACCGACGCGCTGGCGCTGATGGTGCTCGCGACGATCGGCGTGATCGCGTTCGAGCGGCAGACGTGGCCGATCGTCGGGGTCGTGGTGTTGGGTTCGGCGGTGACGGTGGCCATCTCGCGGCATCGAGGCCTGACGAAGCGGCTGGTCGCTTCGTCGCGGCGGCTGCCCGTGATCGGCCGGTTCACGACGCAGCTCGACGAGATGTCGGAGAGCAACTACCTGCTGATGGATCCGGTGGGCGTCGTCCTGATGACGCTGCTCAGCGTGGCGGCGTGGGGGACCCAGGTGGTGGCGTTCTACCTGGTGCTCATCGGCCTGGACGTGGATGCGGGCGCGGACACCTTCGCGCGGGCATCGTTCATCCTGCCGATCTCGACGCTGGCGGCGGCGCTGTTGCTGTTGCCAGGCGGACTGGGCGTCGCCGAGACGGGGATCACCTCTCTTTCGGTGAGCCTGCTGGACCTCGGCCGGAGCACGGCCAGTGCCGCGACGTTGATCGTCCGCATCGCGACGTTGTGGTTCGCGGTCGTGCTGGGCCTCATCGCGTTCGCGATCCTGCTGCGGCGTACGCCCACGCCAGCCGCTGAGGAGGCCCGCGCCGAGCCACGGCTTCTCGCGAGCCGGGGTCCGGCAAGATGAGGCAGGCGAGGGCATGAGCTTGCAGCGCACAACGACGATTGGCTCTCCCGGCGTCACGGCCGCTCTCCCGATCGCGGCGGTGCAGGACCTCTTGCGGCGCCACGGCGTCGGCATCCTGCTCGCACTGTTGCTGGCGGGGACGCTCGTGTTTCCGCGGTGGTGGGTGCTGGCGTCGAGCCCCGAGGACGGCGCGCGCGTCCCGATCAGCCCGTACGGCGCAGGCGCCATCGGCTACGACGAGTCACTGTACACCTCATCGATCCGGCACGCATTCGATGGGCGCGTACCGGTATCGGATCCCTACCTGGAAAATCACCGTGGCGCGCCGCCTCAGCGCAGCGCGATTCCACATGAGGTCATCGGCACCGTGGGCCGCGCGGTCGGTGGGCCGTTCGAGGGACTGGCGGTGGCAACGACGCTGGCGGCCGCCGCGGGACTGGTCCTCCTGTACGCGCTGCTGTACCGGATCACCGGGTCGCGGTGGGCGGCGGTGGCGCTGATCCCGATCGTGCTGGTGGCGATCCACGTGCTGAACCAGGCGGAAGGCATCCTCCCGCTGCGCCACAAAGAGATCCTCGCGCCCATCCTGCGGATCGATCCGGAACGCGAGCTGCACGCGTGGAGCCGCTTTCCTGCGCCCATTCTCGTCCTGGCGCCGTTCTTTGCCGCCGTGATCGCCCTTCCGCGGGCGGTTGAGGGCGCAGGGCGGCGGTGGATGCTGCTCGCTGCCGTCTCCCTGGCGCTGCTGGTGTACACGTACGCGTATTACTGGACGGCCGCCGCGGTGGCGCTGGTGATGTGGCTAGGTTTATTGGGTCTGCGGCGCGAGCGTTACCAGGCGATGCGGCTCGCGCTGACCGGTGCGATGGCGCTGGTGCTGGCGCTCCCGGAGCTAATCGTGGTGGTGTGGAGCACGGTCTCGCTGCCGGACGACGCGCGGGCCCGTGTCGGGCTTGAGTCGCTGGGAGTCGACACATCGCTCGCGATAACGATCTTGCAGCGCGTGGCGATCGGCGTGCCGTTCCTGGCCGTACTGGACTACCGGCGGTCGCGGGATGTGCTGTACGCGGGCCTGTTCCTGGCGCCTCTGGTGCTGGCTCCGACGACCGGACTGATCCCGCAGCCGTGGCACTATCACACGCAGGTGTGGGGGGTGTTCGCGATACCGGCGTTTGCGGCTGGAGGCGCCGTCCTGGTTTCGACGGGGCCGGTCGCCAGGCTGGCATCGAGCGGGAGGGCGCTCGTGCTGCTCTCGGCGGTGGCCGCCCTCTGTGGCGGGTACGTCCTAGCGATGCAGGCGCGTGCGCTGGCGGAGACGGACGACGCCTTCGCTATCAGCCGCGACGAGGAGTCGGCGTTTGGATGGCTGCGAGAGCACACGAATGACAGCGACACGGTCGTCTCACCGAGCGTGACGACGAACCTGTTGCTGGCCAGCCTGACGCCGGCCTCGGAGTACATCGCGGAGGGTGGGTTCTCTACGGCCCACGACGAGGAGCTGATCGAGCGGATCCTTCGGGTACAGGCGGCGTTTGGCTACAGCGAGGAGTCGGCGTTCCTGCGTCTGAACGTCCTGAACGAGTTCGATGGCTTCCCGGTGAACGACGCCACGGCCACGACCGCGGACCTGGAGCGCGACCTCGAGGAGTATCTGGCGTTCTTCACGTTCAGCTTCGAGATTACGGACCAGCAGGCGTTCAACGAGCGGGTCGAGACGTGGCGGCCGCGATACCGCGAGCTGCTGGCGACGGAGGCGGTGTTATCCGCGTACCCGGCGGATTACGTGTACTGTAGCCGCCGGGAGCGGTTCTTCGACGCAGAGGCCCCGGCCCCCGGGACGTACGTGTGGCCTGCCTATGCGTCCGGACCCGTGGCGGTGTATGAGATCGTTGCGCGCGGTGACAATGGCGCAACCGAGTTCCGGGGCTGCTGATACTCCACCGGAACTCACGTCGCGGTGGCGGGCATGCGCGCGGCGTCCGGTTCTGGCTGCGCGTCGGCGTCGGCGGCCTCCCGGTGGCGGATCGCGTACAGCATGGCCAGCACGAGGAACGCGGCCACCAGCAGGTACGACTGCACCGGCGTGAGCAGTGGCGTCCCCGCGGCCTCCTGCGCGACGTCGAAGAAGTGACTGCTGAGGACGTAGCTGACGCCCAGCACCGGCAGCGTCCACGAGCCGAACACGGGCCACCGCAGCATCGCCGGCAGCAGCATCGCGTACATCGGCATGAGGACGCCGTAGTGGTGCTCCCACGCGACCGGCGAGGCGATAGTGAACGACAGGGCGGCGATCAGCAGGTCAAACGCGCTCGCCGACCGATGCTCGCCCGCGCGCCATAAGAGCGCGGCGGCGACGATGATGACCGACGTGACGATGGTCCCGATGTAAACGGTGGCGTCGTACGGCGGGAAGGCGTTGACGTCGAAGTCGCGGTTCGGCCCGTTGTCGAGGAGGCGGTTGAGGAGGCCGTTGATCGACTGGTTCGGGTAGTAGGACTCGCCGTGGCGCGAGATGTAGCTGAGGACGTGCAGGTAGTCGAGGTTGTGTTCGAGGCCGTACAGTCCCAGCGTCACCATCCCGATGACGCCGAGTGTTGCGGCGAACGCGCCCGAGAATCCCCACTGGCGCCGCAACAGGCCCCACAGCAGCAGCAACCCGAGCTGCGGCTTGATGGCGCAGATGACGCCGCCGACGATGCCGGCGTGTACCGGCCTGCGGCTCATCCACAGCCAGACCAGGATCGCGAACAGGGCGTTGATCCAGGTCTGGATCTGGCCCAGCGAGGTGGCCTTCGCAAGCGGATAGAAGGTCAACGTCATGCCCATGGCGGTGGCGGCGAGCAGGAGACGTTCCGGGGTCGAGCGCGGGGCGTACTGCGGGGTGTACTGGTCCAGCGACCGCAGGAAGATGAGCGCGACGAACACGGCGGTGACCCACATCGCGAACCAGGAGACGAGCTCCAGCGGGCCGAAGCGTACGTCGTCGCCCGGCAAGACGAGCATCATTGCCTCGATCGGGAGCAGGCTGGTAAGGGCGTACTGGAACTTCGTCCCGGCGTCGAAGAAGACGGCCTGGTACACCGCATCGTCGCCGGGATCCTGGAGGTAGAGCCAGGCTTCGCGGATGGGCCCCCACGAATCGAAGGTCGACCGGAACGTCAAGAAGCGGGCGACATCGTAGGGTGCAACATCACGCCAGCCGGTGGACGGCAGGGCGATGAGAACGACGGTGACGGCCACCAGGTTCGCGATCGCGAAGACGGCCAGCCAGCGCGCGAGCGGCGACAGCTCCTCGAACAGGTCGTGGCCGGCGAACGAGAGCTTCGACAAGGGGTGGCGCTCCTCCAACGAGGTTGTCGTCAACGAGAACGTGGGGCTGCACGGTTCGGAGCAGGATACCGATTTGGCCATGCGACTCGCCGCAGCGCGTCAAGGCCGTACCGGCGAGAGATAGAGACGGTGTACGTTGCATCTGCCCGTCGTTGTGGATGCAACCACAGACCGCGATAGACTTCGCGCATGGCTCAGAACGCAACCGGCGACGAGCGGATGGCGGCGTGGGAGACGTTCCTGGTCGCGCACGCTGCCGTCACCGACGCATTGAACGACGAGCTGGTGTCCCAGCGCGAGCTTCCGCTGACCTGGTACGACGTGCTGATTCAGCTACAGGACCGCGGCGGGCGCGCTCGTATGCAGGATCTGGCGCGGTCTATCCTCTTCAGCAAGAGCGGCCTGACGCGGCTCATCGACCGCATGGAGAAGGCGGGGGTCGTACGGCGCGAGGCCTGCACGCAGGACGCCCGGGGCACGTATGCCGTCATCACGGCGGCAGGGAAGCGGGTGCTGGCGAAAGCGCGGCCCCTTCACCATCGCGGCATCGAGGAGCACTTCTCGCGGCATCTGACCGACACGGAGGCGCGCGCGATCAAGACCGGGCTGCGCAAGGTGGTGGGGGCGCTGCGGCCGGATCTGGTTGATCAGAGTTAGCTGACGCTGCGATAATCGCCACATGGAAGAAAAGCCTTCGGCGCTAGATCCCAAGGCGGCAGAAACGGCCGCGTTCATCTTGGACCACACTAAAGACGGTCCGGAGCAGCAGCTTCACGATGTCGAAGGCCTCGACGGAAAGGCATTCCAGTTACTGGCTGCAGGCAGCGTCATCGTGGGATTCCTGGGCGTGTCCGGAGACCAGATCCGAGGATCTTGGCTGGTTGACTTCCTCTTCTACCTTGCGTTGGCCCTCTTTGCATGTGCAGCCATGTCCGTGTTTCGTGCAGTGCGCATCACCAAGTTCAGCGGCAGCCATTACGCAAGCTCTCTGTGGACCGATTATCGGAATCGCCCCGTAGCGCAGATCAAGCAAGAGCTGGCAGAGGACGTCGAGAAAGTCTTCAACGAGAACTACAAGCTCATGACACAGAAGGCCGACATGATTGAAGCAGCGCAGACCTTCATCATAATCGAATTAATCTGCGCCGTTGGAGCGATTGCGCTCGCCCGGGCGTTCTAGGGTTGCGGGCGGACGTGGATCACCCCTACTTCTTCGCTGCCTTCTTCTTCGCAGCTGGCTTCTTCTTCGCAGCTGGCTTCTTCTTCGCAGCGGCCTTCTTTTTGGCGGGGCCTTTCAGGCGCGGGTCACGACGGGGTGTCATCATTGCGGGGGCGTCCCCTTAGGCGTACGTGTCGACGGACCTGCCTCTTCGTCTCCCCTGTCTTCTTTCTCGAGGTAGCTTTCCTCTCCGTCTTTCTTGGCGGGCCCTTTGGGTCGGGGATCGCGGCGAGGAGCCATAGTAGCTACTTACCCTTAATTCGCTTGTCTCGCCGTGGATCCGGGGTTTGAGGAGCGGGTTGGGGGCGGGATTTCGGGCGACCGCCTGCCGCGTGCCTCGCCTCAAACGACTCGTCAGATCGCATGGTGATTCTCCATCGGCGGAGATTGTATCACCCGGCCAGCGATTAACGAGTGTCGCTTATGTTGATCTTCCCATAGCGCACGATCGCATTGAAGTGGTCGAGGACGGTGCGGTCGCCGGCCGTGATGCCTCGCAGCGGCTTCTCACCGAGCTTCTGGCGCGCGAAGTACGACGCCACGATCGCCTTTCGCGCCGAGCCTTTGTGTTCCAGCTCCCACGCCGCCTCCTCGACGAGCAGCGCCGCCTGCGCGACGTCGGCCATGAAGCCGGTGAGGCGGCGCGCGTGGAGCAGGCGGACATCCTGCGGCGCGCGGTCGAGGTAGGCGACGGCCTCGCGGACCTCGTCGACGGAGCGGCCGACCTGTGACGCGGTGCTGGAGACGGCGGGATGCTCGGCGGCCCCCAGCGCCTTCTCGACGCGCGCGAACAACGACTCGTCGGCGTGCTCCTTCTGCATCGAGCGCAGGACGTCGAGGCAGATGATGTTCTCCGTGCCCTCCCAAATCGGGTGGCACATGGCGTCGCGGAGCTGGCGGGCGACGGGCCAGTTCTCGATATAGCCGTTGCCGCCGTGTATCTCCACCGCCTGCGTCGCCAGCTCCACGCCTTTGCGGGCGCAGCGGAACTTCGCGAGGGGTACGAGGATGCGGTACAGGCGGCGAGAGTCGTCGTCTTTGCGACCCCCGGCCTCCGCCGCCTCGAAGGCGAGCGCACAGCCGGCCTCCACTTCGACGGCCATATCGACGAGCGTCTCGCGGACGAGTGGGTACTGGGCGATGAGCTGGCCGAAGGCGCTTCGGTGGTGCGCGTAGATCGCCGCCTCCAGGAACGACCGCCGCATGATGCCGAGGCCCATGAGCGCGACGCCAAAGCGTGAGCCCTGCACCATCTCCATCATGCGGTTGATGCCGCGCCCGTCCCGTGCCGCCCCGTCGTCACTAGTTCCTTCCGCAGCGCGGGCTTTCAGCCCGCGCGGTTCATCGCCCGATTCGCGGCCCATCAGGTAGGCCTCGGCATCGATGAAGTCGACCTCGCCGGTGGGGACGGATTTCGTGCCGAGCTTGTCCTTCAGGCGGCGAATGTGCGTGCCGTTGCGGGTGCCGTCGCTGCGCCGCTTGGGCACCATGAACGTCGCGAGACCGGCGAGGCCGGGGCGTCCGCCCTCCGTACGGGCGAGCGTGAGGATGGCCTCGGCGTCGAGGTTGGAGCAGAACCACTTCCAGCCGTTGAGGAGCCACGTGCCGTCAGGCGCCTTCCGGGCATCGCACTCACTGGAGGCGAGATCACTGCCTCCCTGGATCTCCGTCATGAACATGCCGCCCGCCCACGCTTCGCCGAAGTCCATGGCGGTGAGATGCGGGAGGAAGAGTTCGCGTATGTGCGGCGGCGCGTGGCGGTTGATGATGCCCGCGGCACTCGAAGTCATGCCGATGCCGCAGGCCATGCCGGAATCGCACTGGTTTAGCAGGTAGAGGAAGCCGGTCTGCACGACGGGCGGGATGTGTCCCGCGCTGGTTGCGCGCGCCTCGTCGGTCCAGCGGAGGCCGAGAAAGCCGTTGTCCCAGAGGTCGCGCTTCGTATCGATGGCGCTCTGGTGGTGGACAACGTCGTTGACCTCGTTTCCCCACGCGTCGTACTTCTCGAGGCGCGGCGGGTTCTTGTCCGTCAGCTCCGACCGCGCGGCGATGCGCTGGCCCATGACGGCGCCCATGTTCGAGAGATGCTTCTCCGCGAAGCCCCGGTCAGACGTGTGCGCCAGCCGCTCGACCAACTGCCGCAGGTTCGGATCCGTCTCCCACCAGTCGAGGCCGATCGCGCTCTCCAGCGTCGCGTAGTCGATCCCGGTTTCCGTCGTCGGCCGTATCTCCGTCGTCATGTGCACCTCATCTTCAGCCTATAACCTACAACCTATAACCTCACACCTCCGGTAACCTGCGCCCCATATGGACCAACTCCTCGAGTACGGAGGCCTCCTGCTCGCTGCGTTCGTCGCCGGCGCGATCAACGCCGTCGCGGGCGGCGGGTCGCTGATCAGCTTCCCGGCGCTGATCGCGGCCGGGTACTCGCCGAAGACGGCGAACGTGACGAACACGGTGGCCCTGTGGCCGGGGTACGTCGGCGGCTCCCTCGGCTACCGCGAAGAGCTGCGCGGCCAGGCCGGCCGTCTCGTCCAGCTCTCCCTCCCGAACGTCGCCGGCGCGCTCGTCGGCTCGGTCGTCCTGCTCGCCACGCCGAACTCCGCATTCGACGCCGTCGTCCCCTTCCTCATCCTCTTCGCCTGCGTTCTCATGGCCCTCCAGGACCAGCTCGGCCGCTACACCGAGCACCACCGCGCGGCCTTCGACGAGACCGGCCGCATGCCCTGGCCGGTCTTCGTCGCCATGTTCCTCCTCGGCATCTACGGCGCCTACTTTGGCGCTGCGGTCGGCATCATGACGCTCGCCGTGTTCGTCGTCTTCCTCACGGGGAACATCCAGCGCCTCAACGCCCTCAAGGGCATGTCGTCGCTGATCATCAACGCCATCGCCGTCGTCGCGTTCGCCTTCTTCGGACCCGTGCGGTGGGCGCCGGCGGGGGTGATGGCGGTGGGTGCGCTCGGCGGCGGGTACCTGGGCGTGGGCGTGGCGCGGCGGCTGGGGCGGAACTGGCTGCGTGCCGTCGTCATCACCTACGGCGTCGCCGTCGCCGTCATACTGTTGGTGCGCTAGCACTGCCCTAGTTCCCGGAGGGGTCGATGGATGCAGGTCAGATCATCATCCTCAACGGCGCCCCGCGCTCCGGCAAGTCCACCATCGCCCACGCCATCCAGGAGACCTTCGACGGCGTCTGGATGAACCTCGGCGTCGACACCTTCATCGCCGCCACGCCGCAGAAGGCCCGCCCCGGCATCGGCCTCCGCCCCGGCGAGGAGCAGCACCATGTGTACGCGCTCGTCCCGCAGCTCTACGCAGCCGCCTACGACGCCATCGCTGCCCACAGTCGCCACGCCCTCAACGTCGTCGTCGACGTCGGCCACCACGACGAGCACATCCTCGCCGACTGCGCGCGGCGGCTCGCCGGCCTGCCGGTGCTCTTCGTCGGGGTCCGCTGCCCGCTCGACGTGATCATGCAGCGGCGCGCGGAGTCCGAGTCCGGCAACTACGTCGTCGGGACGGGCGACGACCCGGTGCCGGAGCCGGTGCGCCGCTGGCAGGAGCGCGTCCACGGCCCATGGCCGTACGATCTCGAGCTCGATACGTCGGGGCTCGATCCCGGCGAGTGCGCCGCCGCCATCCGCCGCCGCCTGGACGAGGGCCCGGGCACGGCGTTCCAGCGACTCGCTTCAGGAGCCGCCCGGTAACGCCATCTCCCCGCTCGCCATCTGCAGCGTGATCTCGTAGACCGGGAGGGCCGCCGCGTCGCGCCGAGCCTGATACGAGTCCAGCGCCTCGTCCGCGAGTGCGCGTCCCGCGAACACGTCGTCCAGCGCGCCCGCCAGCAACTCCGCGTCCCGAAACGCGTCGGCGATTCCGTACCCCGTTGTCGGGTCCTTCATGTACCCCGCGTCGCCCACCAGCGCCCACCCCGGCCCCCACGGCTTGCGAAAGAAGTTCGGCACGTCAGCCGTCCCCATCCACCGCTCCTCCCGTGTTCCGGCCCGCACCTTCGCCGCGAAAACCGGCGATCCGTCCAGGATCCAGAAGAACGTCGCCTCGATGTTCGCCCGGTATGCGTGGAACTCGCTCCGCGCCCGCCCCGCCGCGATGCACGTCAGCCTGTCGTTCGTCGGAAACGCCAGCACACCCCCGCGGTCCGAGATGTGGATCTCCGCCCCCGGCAACTCGATGCCCGACCAGTACGAGTAGTACCCGCCCGTCAGCGCCTCGCGTTCCCGGTAGCGCGGCGCGTTCACCGCGTCCGCCACCAGCGAGTGGTGCCCCTCCGCCCCGATCACGTACCGCGCCTCTTCGCGGACGGAGGCCCCGTCGCGTCCATGCCCGACGATCCTGGTGACGCACTCGCCGTCCATGATGATCTCATCCACCCGGAACCCCTCGCGCATTTCAGCCCCCGCCGCCCTCGCCGCATCGACCAGGATCTTGTCCAGCAGGTATCGCCGCGGGCAGTACGCCGCGCCCTCCATGGGCGGTTCCATCAACAGGCCGTCCCCGGCATACACCGCGAAGCGCTTGATCGCTGGCGCGTTCGTCGCGATCACCGCGTCCAGCAGCCCCCAGCGCTCCAGGCACTTCACCCCTGACGGCTGGATGTAGTGCGTCGACAACTTGTCGCTCGGGAACGTCGCCTTGTCCACCAGCAGCACACGGTAGCCCGCCTGCGCCAGCAACATCGCCGTAGGCGAACCCGCGCACCGCGCGCCGATCACGATCGCGTCGTACATCCTCGCTCCTTCCAGACTGCCTCAGATCGGGTGATGAGTCCGGATACTACTCCTGTCCCGGCGCCAAAAACAGTCTTGCGCTCAAAGATTCTTTCAGCCGTCTTGACAGCTCGGCGGCTTGCCCGTACGTATGCCAGTGCCATCCTTACACCCACAACGGAGGTGCACCATGGTCAGCCCCACGACGGTCGCGGCGAAGCCGGAAGATCTCGGCATCGACCCCGAAAAGCTGGAGGCCGTCTTCGCTCGTGCGAAACGCGACGTCGACCAGGGCATGCTGCCCTCCTGCCAGGTCGCCGTCGCCCGCCACGGCCGCCTCGCCGGCATGCGCACCTACGGCCACGCCGTCCAGGGCGGCGCCGACAGGCCCGCGACCGATGACACGCTGTACCACTTCTTCTCCTCCACGAAGGCCGTCGTCGCGGCGGCGGTGTGGCTCTTGTTCGAGGACGGTGTGCTGCGCCTGGACGAGAAGATCGCCGACATCATCCCGGAGTTCGGCACAAACGGAAAAGACATCATCGACGTCGAGACGCTGATGCTGCACGCGGGCGGCTTCCCGCTGGCGCCGTTCGCGCAGGCGAAATGGACGGACCGCAAAGCGCTGCTCGCGGCCTTCAGCCAGTGGCGCCTCAACTGGCCCGTCGACAGCAAGTTCGAGTACCACGCCACCTCGGCGCACTGGGTCATGTCCGAGATCATCGAGCGGCGCGGTGGATTGCCATGGAAGCGCTTCATCCAGGAGCGGGTCACGGGGCCGATGGGCCTCGACGAGCTGTACCTGGGCTGCCCGCCCGAACAGCAGCATCGGGTCGCGGACATCGAGTACATCGGCGAGCACGTCCCGCCGCCGGGCGGCTGGGGCGAGGTGACGCCGGAGATGATCATGAACTTCAACAAGCCCGACGTGCGCGCGGCCGGCGTGCCGGGCGGCGGTGCGGTCGCGTCGGCGGCGACGATGGCGCTGTTCTACCAGCCGCTCATCAACGGTGGCGTAACCGCCGATGGCACGCGCATCATGAAGGCGGAGACCATCGACTTCGGGACGAAGGTGCGGTCGAAGCCGCATCATATCGAAGAGATGCTGAACCTGATCTTCCCGGGGCTGAACTGCAACACGAACCGTGCGCTCGCCGTCGTGGTCGCGGGCGACGACGGGAACGCCGTCTACCGAGGCTTCGGCCGCACGTCATCGCCCCGTGCTTTCGGGCACGGCGGCGCCGGCGGTCAGATCGCGTTCGGCGACCCGGAGACCGGCATCAGCGTCGGGTACTGCACCAACGGCTTTGTCGAGGCGATGGTCGCCGGTCGGCGGGGGGTCGCGATCGCGTCGCTGGCGTGCAGTTGTGTGGCGGACTAGTCGGAACGCACTACTTGAGGCCGCTCGCGTCGTTCGAGGGCGTAGCATCGTCCGGCTCGTCGCCTGAAGCTCGGAAGAAAGAGAACACGATCGCGATGAGCATCAGGAGGACGACGGCCGCGACTCCTGCCCTACCCCATGAAAGGCGTCCGAACCGCCTGAAGCCCCACACAAATCCGCCGACGGCGATCAGTATGAACGCATACGCCGCAATCGCAGAGATGTAGAGCGCCGCGACGATCGTGCCGAGGACCGGAAGGAGCCAAAGCCACCGCCAATCGTTCCGGCGCCTCCATTCCAGAACGATACAGAACGCCACGCTGAAGCCGAAGACCAGAACAAGATGGATCCCGCGACGACGCCCGCGGTGCCGGCGAAGGTGAGACCAAATCCGGCGACGAAAACGCCCAGCGCGGCCGCGGCCCATACACGCGCGCCACGCTTGACGCGCAACCATCCGAGCAGCGCCGCACCCAGTCCTCCGCCGCCGAAGCACAGCGCCGACCAGAGCACAAAGGACAGCCAACTCGGCACAACGGCACCTCACTCGGCGAGCGGTGACTCACCCCAGAACCCCCGCAGGCGCGTTGCCTCGACGCGGCCCTGGCGCAGGCCCGCGTCGGCGATCTCGCCGCGGCGCTTGAAGTCCATCAGGTTCGTGCCCATCGCCGCGCGCGACTCTTCGTCCGGCGCTACCAGCTCGACCTGACCGCCGCGCGACGTGATCGCGCCCAGCTCGTCCTCCATGCGCTTCTTCGCCCGCTCCGCCAGCGCGGGGAATGCGGACATGCGCTCCATGCCGGACGTCACGCTGACGACGACGACGCGATCGTATCCGGCGGCGAGGTCGGCGTTGGTGGCCGACTTCATGCCGCCGTCGATATAACGCCGGCCGTTGATCGTGATGGGCGGGAAGATGCCGGGCACGCAGCAGCTCGAGGCGATGGCGCGCGACATCGGCACGCCGCTCGTGCGATCCCAGGTCACGAACTCGCCGGAATTTGCGTCGACGGCCGTGCACATGTACGGACGCTCCGGCCACTGGTCCTGGGCGAACGTCTGGCTCTGTGTGAAGGTCGCGAGCCATTCGTCCTCCGTCATCGCCACCTTCGGCTCGAGCGCGAAGGCACCGATCTCGGCGCGAAGCTGCTGCGGGGACGCATCCGACGTGTAGAGCTTGATGAACTGCTGCATCAGGGGCGCCAGGTCGAAGGCGCCGTCGCTGGTGCCGCGGGGCGGCGGTGCGTCGGCGATCTCGTGCTGCGTCGCCAGCAGCTCCGCCGCCGGGCGCCCGGCGGCGACGGACGCCCCGACGATCGATCCGGCCGAGGTGCCGATGATCAGGCCGGCGTCGGCGAGGCGCACGCCCTCCTGCTCGAGACCGGCGATCAGCCCGAACTCCCAGGCCACACCCACCGGCCCGCCCCCGCCCAGCACCAGCGCTCGCTTTGTCATCGTTGCGGCTCCCTTCTTTGCCCATCAGGATGAGGGCCGGATGCGGTACGACCAAGTGCGCAGGTGCGCTACTCGGCCCAGCCGACGGCCTGGTTCCAGTAGCGGGCAGCGAAGGCGCCGGGGTGCCCGCCCCACGCACGCCAGGCGGCGGCGATCTCCCGCAGCTCCACCTCTGTGGCGATGCCGAGCCCGGTGACTCGCGCGACGAACGGCGGTGCTTCGACGTAGGCGGCCTGCCACGCGGCGGCGCGCTCGACCGTCTCCCTTGCGCCGTCGCAGTCTGCCTGCACGAACGCCGCGTTGTGCGGGAAGCCCGCCTCGAATAGCAGCTCCCGCAGCCCCCGTCCGACGCGCGGTGTCCCGCCCTCGGCCTCCCGCAGTCCTATCGCGATCTCGCTCGCGCGCTCCAGCCCCGGCGACGACGGGTACACCACCCCTGATCCGAGATCTGCGTCGGCGAGGCCGATCACGCCGCCCGGCTTGAGGACGCGGCGGATCTCGCGGAGCGCGGCGAGCGGGTCGGACAGGTGTTGCAGGAGGGCGTGCGAGAAGGCGGCATCGAAGGTGGCATCGTCGAACGGGAGCGCGTAAACGTCGGCCACGTCGAAGCGGACGTTCGTGACGCCGCGCTCGGCCGCAAGGTCGCGCGCGAGGCCGATCGATTCGGCGCTGAGGTCGATGCCGGTGACCTCGGCGGGGGCGACATGGCCGGCGAGGCCGATGGTGATGCTACCGGGGCCGCAGCCGGCGTCGAGCAGCGTCATGCCGGGTTTGAGGAAGGGGAGCAGGAACGCGGCGTTGCGCTCGGCGGTGCGGCGGGCGTGCGCGGGGCCGTGCTGCTGCCGGAGCCATTGGCGGTATTCGGTTGTGGCGTTCGCGTTCGCGGTGTTGTCGTTGTCGTTCACGGTTGGTGGTCCTTTCGGGCGCAGCAGGCTGCGCCCCTACGCCGGGTGTGTCATGCACCCCCGCGGGTGTGAAGAAGCCGCGGATTGAAGGGCCGCGGCTTGGTTTTCGAGACCCAGTGTCGGGTGGGGGCTACCCGGGGAGGGAGGCCCGCACGCGACGGTGGATCTTGAGGAGCGTTGCTTTCCCGCTCACGTGGGCCTCCTTTCGGTGATTCATCGCCGCCGGACGGTTCACCGGCGGTCGCCACGGATTATAACCGGGCGCCGGAGTATCATGCTCGACTGACGACTGACGACTGACGACTGACGAGGAGCTAACCCATGCGCGTCGCCATCGGACTCGGGATGACGGGGAACGAAAACTGGGACGAAGTCTCCACCTACGTGCAGGAGGCCGAGAAGCTCGGCGTCGAATACCTCTGGACTGCCGAGGCCTGGGGCCACGACGCCGTCACGCCCCTGGGCTACATGGCCGCGAAGACGTCGAAGATCAAGCTCGGCGCCGGCATCATGCAGGCCGTCGGCCGGACGCCCGCCAACACCGCGATGACGGCGATGACGCTGCAGTCGCTCTCGGGCGGGCGGTTCATCATGGGCCTCGGCGCCAGCGGGCCGCAGGTGGTGGAGGGCTGGCACGGGGTGCCGTACAAGAAGCCCATCCAGCGGATCCGCGAGGTGATCGAGATCGTGCGAATCATCTCGCGCGGCGACAAGCTCGCCTACGACGGGCAGATCTTCCACCTGCCGCTCCCGGGCGGCGAAGGCAAGTCGATCCGCTCAGGCGCCCCACCGTGTCCCCCCATCCCCGTCTACCTCGCGACACTCTCGCCCGTGTCCCTCGCCTTGACAGGCGAAGTTGCCGACGGCTGGATCGGCACCTCCTTCATCCCCGAGCACGCGGAGGACGTCTTCTTCCAGCACATCCGCAAGGGCGCGCAGAAAGCGGGGCGGTCGATGTCAGAGCTGGACCTGCAGGCCGGAGGCGTGGTGTCGTTCGGCGACGACCTGGAGAAGATGCTGCCGCGCCGCAAGCCGGGGCTGGCGTTCACCCTCGGCGCGATGGGGTCGAAGGAACACAACTTCTACAACGCGGCCTTCCAGCGCGCGGGGTACGAAGAGGAGGCGCGCGCCATCCAGCGCAAGTGGATCGAGGGCGACCGCCAGACGGCGGCATCGATGGTGCCCGACGAGATGGTGATCAAGACGAACCTGCTGGGCACCGACGCCATGGTCCGCGAGCGCATGCAGGCGTACAAGGCCGCCGGCGTGACCACGCTCCGCTTCGACCCCGATGGCCGGAGCCTGCAGGAGCGGCTCGACACGCTCGGCCGCGCCATCAACCTCGCGAAGGATTTGTAAGCTCAGCAAGGGAGGGCGCTCACCCGAGCGCCCTCCGTCCTAACAAGCTAACCAGCTAACGGCCTAACCGGCTAACCGCTACGGCCGCACGCCGATGAGCTTCGCCACCTTGATGGTGTTGAACAACGCCAGTGCCACGTACCACTTCACGCGCGTGCGGGTGGCGTCCTTCGTCTTCAGGCTGCCGATGGTCTCGACCTGCAGGCCGCCGGGCGACGTGAGGCCCGCGACCGCGCCCTCGCCGAGCTGCATGGCGTAGATGGTCGAGCAGTCGGCGCTGGTCCCGACCGTCTTCGCGTCGGAGATGTAGTCGGACACCGCCACGGGCACGCCGTCGTAGAACTGCACCATTTGGCCGAAGTCGTTGCGGTCCGCCTGGAGCAGGCTGCCGGTGCTGCGCGCGAGGGTGTTCAGCGAGCGCCGGCTGCGCTTGCTCATGAGCAGCATGGCGGGAGCGCCGCCCTTCACCTCGTCGATCAGCTCGTCGAGCTTCGCCAGCGTGAGCGTGGCGCCGTTCGCGCCCATCGAGAGCGCCTGCGCGCCGGTGGTGAGCTTGTCGATGCCGTCGAAGGACTTCGCGTCGACCGTGGTGTCGCCGTTCAGGAACGTGTCCTCGAACTTCTGCTGCACCGCCTTCGCTCGCAGGCGGATGACGGCGGCCTGCAGGTCCTGCACGTTGCTGCGCGTGGTCAGCAGGTAGTTGTCGATGTCGGCGTCGCCGCCGATGATCTTCAAGGCCGTGCTGATCTGGGTGAACGTCGGCGTGCCCTCGGTCCACGTATCGCCGACGTCGGAGAAGGTCGCGTTCGGGTTCGTGTTCTCGCGGTTGTAGGTGAGGCCGTTGCCGGTGATCTCGATGAACGGCAGCATCTGGAGGATCGGCGACTCCTGCACGATCGTCTCGATGACGCCCTGGAGGACGATGTCGTTGGACAGCTTCGCTGCCTCTGCGAGTGTGAGGGCCATGGTGTTCTTCTCCTATTGCTGGTTGTTGATTGCTTGCGTGGCACAGCCGGTCTCCCCTGTTTCAGGGTCCCCGGCTGTGCGACCCCTGTCCCTAACCCCTCCGCTCGAGCCCGATGCGGATCTTCTGTTCGGGCGTGAGGGCCGAGAGATCAGGGCCGCCGCGGGGCGGGGCGCCGGCGGGCACCCGCAGTGCCTGTGCCTGCGCTTCGATATGCGTGCGCACGCGTCCGACGATCTCCCTCGCGGCCGCCACCGCGGCGTCGACCGCATCGACGTCGTCGCCCGCGATGAGGTCGGCGGGGAGCTCTGGCTCCGTGCGCACGACCAGGCCCCGGTACTTCTCGGCGGCCGATCGCAGCCGCTCCTCCGCCGCCTACAGGTACGTGCGCGCCGACTGCGCTTCCGTCTCGGCCGAACCCTGCGCGGCCTGCGCCGCGTCGAGCTGGCCGCGCAGTCCTGCGGCCTCGGCTACGGCCGCCGTCGCCCGGGCGTCGGCGTCCGCGGCATCATGCTGCAGGCGCTCCACCTGGGCCCTTGATTCGGCGAGCTGCTCGTGCAGCGTTGCCAGCTCCTCCGCTGCGGGAGGACTCCCGGTCTCCGTCATCATCCACCTCCTTACTGGCGTCTACTTCCTACCGATGGTCGCGACAGTAGGGGGTGCGGCGCGCGATCTCCAAGCGCGCCAGATCACTTTTGCAGAAAAAGATCTCGGAACCGGCGAGCTGGCGCGTGCGGGACGCTAGAGGCTGGAACCGCGATGGCCTACGCTTGGCGGGCTGGGAGCGCATTCAGGAGAGAGGGACTCTGACATGGCGAACAAGCCGAAGTACTGGGGTACGCTGGTGCCGCTTCCCGCGCCGATGATGGCGGCGCAGTGCCAGGGGTTCGAGGCGATGGGGCTGGAAGGGGCGTTCTCGCCGCAGGTGGGGAGCACGCCGTTCGCAACGCTGGGCGCCGCCGCGGCCGTCTCGACGAAGCTGCGGCTGGCGTCGGGCATCGGGCTGGCGTTCGTGCGGAGCCCGTTCGAGACGGCGCTGCACGCGATGGACCTGGACAAGCTGAGCGGCGGGCGATTCACGCTGGGCCTCGGCACCAGCGTCGGCTCGTGGGTGAGCGGCTTCTACGGGATGCCGTACGGCAAGCCGCTGGAGCACATGCGCGAGGTCGTCGAGATCGTGCGGCTGGTGAACGCGAAGAGCCACACGGGCGAGCTGACGCGCTACGACGGCAAGTACTGGCAGCTGGACTTCAGCGAGTGGCAGCCGGCGGGACCGCCCGTGCGGGACCGCATTCCGATCTGGATCGCCGCGTTGCGGACGCCGCTCATCAGGCTGGCGGCCGAGATCGCGGACGGCGTGATGGGGCATCCCATCTGGTCGCTGGAGTGGGCGTCGACGAAGGTGATGGACGACCTGAAGGCGGGGCTGGCGAAGGGCGGCAAGCAGCGGAGCGACGTCGAGTTCAACGTGTGGCTGTGGGTCGCGCCGAACAACGACCGCAAGCAGGCGATCGAGGACGCGCGAGCGACCGTCGCGTTCTACGCCGGCGTCAGCCAGTACGAGGAGTACTTCGCCGCCCACGGATTTCGGTCGGAGGCGAGGGCGCTGCAGGAGGGCGTGAAGCGCGGCGACTACCTGGGCGTGAAGCACCTGGTGACCGACGAGATGGCGCAGACGTTCGTCGTGTGCGGGACGCCGGACGAAGTGCGAGAGCGGGTGTCGGGCATCTGGGAGTTCGCGGACTCCGCGTGCCTGGTGCCGCCGGCCTACGGGCTGGATACGGGCGCGCTGCTGCGCTACGGCGCCACCATCGCGGAGGTGTTCTATCAGTAGGGTGGCGGAGGTCGGAGGTCGGAGGTCAGTGGAGCTTGTATGAGTTCAAACGAGTTAGGAGCGAGGACTGGGTCACAGCCGGCCCCGGCTGTGCCTCCCGCTGGTGTAGTGCGATCCGTTTGTAGGCGAAACCCGGTCGCACACGTAGAGTCCACTCCAGACGGTCTTGGGGCGTTCAAGACTTCGCCGAGAGCACTGTCATGAAGGACGCAAGGGCACGAGTCAGGACTGTGGCACAGCCGCCCTCGGCTGTGCCTGCCGCTCGAATCGCCAAAGCCGCATATCAACGCAACCTGCCGCACATGCAGCGACCCGGCCAGACGTTGTTTGTGACGTTCAGGACCTCGAAGGGCTTCACTCTGCCGGACTCTGCGCGGGATCTGGTCCTACGGCACTGTCTGCATGACCACGAGCGTAAGTTGATTATGCACGGCTTGGCAGTCATGCCTGACCACGTCCACCGATCTGCACGGCCACACATATGGCCTTGCCGAGATACTGAGTGGAATCAAAGGCGCGTCAGCTCACAGCGTGAATCGACTGGTGAACCACAAAGGGAACGTGTGGCAGGACGAATCGTTCGACCATGTCCTGCGTTCTAGCGAAAGCATCCGAGAGAAAGTCGAGTACATCTGTCAGAACCCGATCAGAGCCGGCCTAGTCGAAGATGAGGATCAATACCCGTGGCTCTGGCGCGAATGGACCGAAGGAGCTGAAGCCCCGACATGATCGTGTCACTACAGAGCACAGCCGGGGGCGGCTGTGCCACAGTCCGATGACCACCATCTACGCCTTTCAGGGCGAAGCTCTCGTACCCATAGACGCGCCGAACCTGCGGCCGCTGCGGTATGGGGCATGGCGGTCGGACGGAGGCCAGGCGCTGCTGGTGGGGAACCGGGGGGAGGTGCTGCGATTCGCCCCGCCGTCCTCGTTCGAGCGGCTTGAGAGCGGCGTGGCGCACAACCTGCGGGGCGTCGCGTGGTCGCCGGAGGGCGAGCGGGCGCTGCTGGTCGGCAACCGGGGCGCGGTGCTGGTGTTCGGCGCGAACACGGCCTCGTTTCGAGAGCTGGCGCCCGTCACGACGGAGAACCTGCGGCGCGTGGCGTGGGCGCCCGACGGGTCCTCCGCGCTCATTGTCGGGAACGGCGGGTGCGTCCTCCGGTTCGATGCGCGGGCTGATTCCCTGCAGCAGCTCCCGGGAGACCGCGCGCACACGATGCGCTCGGTTGCGTGGCGGCCGGACGGAGCATATGCACTGATCGGCGGATACGCCAGCCGGTTCGCAGGGTACCCGCGGCCCTACGTGTTGTACCGGTGCGATGGGCGGTACGTTCAGGGCGTCCTGGCGACAGACGACGAGGACGACGCGATCGCCATCGGCTGGCGGCCGGGGGCAGCGCCGCCGCTCGCGCTGGTGCTGGTGACGCGGTACGCCGGCGAGGATGCGCCGCTGCCCTCGAAGATCGTGCAGTACGACGGGTCGGGCTTCGGCTATCGCACGATCAAGTCTCGGGAGTACGTGACGCTGCTGGGGCTCGGGTGGCATCCATCGGGTGAGTACGCGCTGATCTGCGGTGAGCGGGGCAAGCTCCTGACGACGGACGGCGCTTCGGTGAAGCAAGTGCGGTCCGGGACGACGGACACGCTGGTCGGACCCTTCTGGCAGCCGAACGTCGCATCGCCGATCGCCCTTCTGCTAAAAGGGCCGGATGACAAGGTCTACACGGTGTGAGTACAGGGAACAGGGGACAGGAGCTCGCGGTCAGCGGTGCCCGAAACGACGCACGGCACGAAAGGCATCTGCTAGCTCACGGGCGGCGGCCGCGGGGTCGTCGGCGGTGCACACGGCGCTGATGACGGCGGCGGCCTGGGCGCCGGTGCTGACCACGCTCGCGATGTTCGATGCGTTGATGCCGCCGATGGCGACGACGGGGACGTGCACGGCGATCTCCACCTGTCGCAGGCGCTCGAGGTTCGCCTCGCGCGTGTCCTGCTTCGTCGCGGTGGGGAAGATGGACCCGACGGCCACGTAGTCCGCGCCGACGGCCTCGGCAGCTAGGGCCTCTCGCACGTTGTTGGTGGAGACGCCGACGATGCGGTCCGGGCCGACGATCGGCCGGGCTGCGTCGATGGACATGTCCTTCTGGCCCAGGTGCACGCCGTCTGCGTCCAGCTTCAAGGCGAAATCCGGATCGTCGTTGACGATGAAGATGGCGCCGGCCGCGCGGCAGACGTCGCGCACGCGGGGAGCGTCATCGAGCTGCTCCGCGCGTGGGCGACCCTTGTTGCGCCACTGGATCGCCGACGCGCCGCCCTCGACAGCGCGGGCGGCGACCCACGCGGGATCGCGGCCACGGCAGGCCGCGGGGTCGATGATCACGTAGAGGCCGGAGATCTGTCGCTTCATTCCCGTCCCGCATCCGGCTGCTAGGCTGGATGTCGGAGACATCCTACCGCCCACGAGCCGGGCCAAGCTCCGCGTAAGAAACGGGACGCGCACGCCCGCTATCCGCCGCTATCGTGACCGGGGAGATCAATCTTGAAGCCGCGCGAGACCGCCACGCTCGTCCTTCTCGCGACCATCTGGGGCGCGGCCTTCCTCCTGATCGATGTCGTCGTGGACGAGGTAGAACCGCTGACCGTCGTCGGCGGGCGGGTCCTCATCGCCTCCATGGTCCTGGTGCCGGTAGCCCGCCTGGCCGGGAGAGTGATGCCACCCCGCGAATCCTGGGCCGCCGTCGTGGTGATGGCGATCTTCAACAACGTCCTCCCGTTCTCGCTCATCACCGCCGCCCAGGAACACATTGACAGCAGCCTCGCCGCCACGCTCATCGGCACCATGCCGCTCTTCGTGTTGCTGATCACGTTCGCGGCCGGCACAGAGCGGCCATCGCCGGCGCGCGTGCTGGGGCTCGTGATCGGCTTCGTGGGCGCCGTCGTCGTTATCGGCCCCGATCTCGGCGACATCACCTCGTCGAACACGCTAGGAAAACTTGCGGTCCTTGGTGCATCGCTCTGCTACGGCATCTCCGCCGTGGTTGCGCGCCAGTGGGCGAAGGGTCCCCCGCTCTCGCTCTCCGCCGGCCAGCTGGTCATCGCCGCTGCCATCTCGCTGCCGATCGCGCTCGTCGTGGACGGCCCGCATGTGGGCGCCATCTCCGCAAAGGGTGCCTTCGCGTGGTTGGCGCTCGGTATCGTGTGTTCGGGCGTGGCGTACATCCTGTTCTACGACCTGGTGCAGAGGGTCACGGCGACGCAGGCGTCGCTGGTCGCGTACCTGATCCCGATCGTCGCGACGGTGCTCGGCTGGGCGGTCCTCGGCGAGCGTATCGGCCCGAACCTCTTTGTCGGCCTGGCCCTCATTCTCGTCGGCGTGATGGCGGTGAACGGCGTGCTCGCCTCGGCAGCCGGCGTCTTCCGCACCGCCGGCGCGGAGGAGCTGGAGCCGGGAGCCTAGCGGCCGAGCATCGAAGCGGCGTCGCGATCGAGCAGCCATGTGATGTTCGCGTGCTCGTGCAGCCACGAAGCCGGCACATCCGTGGTCGCCGGCCCTTCTATGGCCGCCCGGACGATCGCCGCCTTGTGCGCGCCCGTCACCAGCACGAGGATGGCATGGGCCTCGAGCAGATCCGCCACGCCGAGCGTCATGCCCCGCTCGGGGACCCTTTCGAGCTCGCCGAACGTGGCCGCGTGAGCTAGTCGCGACGTCTGCGTCAACTCCACGACCCGCGCCCGCGAATCTCGCGCCGCCCCTGGCTCGTTGAAGGCCACGTGCCCGTTCACGCCGATGCCCAGCACGCAGAGACTGACTCCGCCTCCCTGCCGGATCTCCTCCGCGAACGCGCGGATGTGCTGCTCCGGGTCCGGCGCGGCCGGGTCGGGGCAGCGCAGCGCCTTCGCACCGATGCACACGTGCTGGCGGTAGAACGCGCTGTTTGTGCCCGGCGTGGTCGCCGTCGCGTCGCAAAACTCGTCGATGGCGTACGCCGTCGCCCCCGAGAAGTCGTACGCCCCGGACTCCACACGCCGCCGCAGCTCGGCGTACATCGGGACCGGCGTCGCTCCCGTCGGCAGAGCGATTCGCCCCTCCGGCCTCAGGCGCACGGCCTCCCACACAAGCTCCGCCGCTGTCCGCGCAACCTCGCCCGGGCCGTCCACCACCTCGACCTGCATCGGCCCATGCTATCAGGGGCGCCGGTTGTTGGTGAGCGGTCGCCCTGCTACTGTCACTAGCCGGAGCACGGATCGCCGGCGAATGAAAAGGGTCCGGGGCGGCGCATCATGGCGAAGAGGTTGGGACTGCAGATCGGGTTCACGGGCGGACCGGCGGAGCGCGCGGAGGTCGTCGAGCGCGTGCGGATCGCCGAGGACCTGGGCGTGGAGTCGGTGTGGGTGGCGGAGGCCTGGGGCCGGGATGCGTTCAGTGTCCTGACACAGCTCGCGCTCTCGACGACGAAGATCCAGCTTGGCACGGCGATCGTGAACGTGTTCAGCCGCACGCCCGCGGTACTGGCGATGACGTTCGGGACGCTGGACGAGCTTTCCGGCGGGCGGGCCATCATCGGCCTGGGTTCGTCGGGCGCAAATGTGATCGAGCACTGGCACGGCGTGAAGTTCGAGAAGCCGGCCACGCGGCTGCGCGAGTACATCGAGATCATCAACACGATCATGCGGCAGGAGCGCTTGAACTACGACGGGAAGATCTTCAAGCTTGGGCGCGGCTTCACGGCCCAGTTCCCCACCTACCGCAACCATGTTCCGGCCTACATCGCCTCGATCACCCCCAAGAGCGTGGTGCAGACGGGGGAGATCGCCGACGGATGGATCCCCATCTACTGGTCGAAAGACAGGATCGGCGAGGGTGTGGCGATGCTGATGGAGGGCGCGAAGAAGGCCGGGAAGACGCGTGCCGACATCACCGTGGCGCCGGCGACGGTGGTGCAGGTCACGGACGCCGGCACCGAGGAACAGGTGCGGATGCAGGCGCGCGCGCCGATCGCCTTCTACATCGGCCGCATGGGCACGTACTACTACGAGATGCTGGAGCGCCACGGCTACGCGGAAGAAGTGAAGAAGGTGAAAGAGGGCTGGGCCGCCCGCGACCCGAAAGCCGCCGCGCTCGGCGTAAGCGATCGCATGCTGGAGCAGACGGCCGTCGTCGGGCCGGTCGAGAGCTGCGCCGAGCAGCTGGATGAGCGCAGGGCGCTCGGCGTGGACCTCCCCATCATTAACATGGTGGGGAAGGACGCCCGGGAGATGGGCAAGATCCTCGAGAAGCTGCTGGCCTGATCGCCCCCGCGGGAGCATCAGATCGCGCCGCCGCGGCCGATACATTGGTCGAGGGGAGACCCTCACAATCGAATAGCACCTCCGATAAAGGCAAACCCGCTGAAAGGCGGGGACGCAAAGCCTCGGGTCTACGCCACTGAAGAAGCCAGGGGTATGACGGCCGGGCCGCCGGAACCAGCATCGGAGCCAAGGCCTTCCATCTCGGCCGAGGTGGAGGGCCTTTCGTTCCTTTCGGAGGGCGTCATGCAAGAGCTACTTTTGGTCGGATTGATCGATCTCGCCGCGGCTGCGCTGGTCTCGGTGCCATTCTGGCTGGTGTTCAGCCTGCGGCGTCACAGCCGGCTGCTCGCGAGCGTGAGGGAGAACGTGGCCGGTCAGCGGGTTGTGCGCGCGGCCTGAGGCAGCGCATGGGGACCGAAGGCTCGCCCCGGGGCCATCAGTTCGGCGGGCCCGGGCCGATAGTTTGATTGAGGGAACTCCCTCGCATAACTGAATAACCACCTCCGATAAAGGCAAACCTGCTGAAAGGCGGGGACGCAAAGCCTCGGGTCTACGCCAGTGGCGCCGCCACGGGTATGACAGCCGGGCCGCCGGAACCAATCGGAGCTTTGGCCCTTCATCTCGGCTGAGGTGAGGGGCTCTTTGTCTCCCATCGGAGGGGCGCCACCGTGGCGGAATCGACCCGTCCCATTGAACTTGACATAGCGGAGGCTGAGCCGGCGTCGGCCCGATCGTGGGTCGGAAAAGGACTCAGGCGGCTCCTCACAGCCGTCGGCCAGCCCCGCCAACCCTCTCCCAGCGCCGTTACGGGGGATCCTCCGCCGCCCGCAGCCAATCAGGTTGTTGATACGAAGCCGATACTTCTCTCGGGAGCGCCGGGAAGGCGAGGGTTCGGGTCCCGAGATCTCGCTTCCGGCTATCCGGCCAAATCCGTAGTGACTCTGTCAAGTGCGGCGTTGGAAGGATCGGCGCACTGGTTGGCGGCACGGGCTGTCATGGGGCATCGTACGCAGCCCGATGCGACTGGAGTGGCGTGATGGGGAATCGACGTTCCGGCGTCTTCACGACGCGGCGCGCGCGTAAGCAGCACACCCGCTTCGGCGAGCTGGGGCAGAGCGCCGCCGAGCTCGGCATCATGCTGCCCCTCCTGCTGATCCTTATCCTCGGCGTCATCGAGGTGAACAACGCCCTGAACGCGTACATCACCGTCGTCAACTCGTCGCGAGATGGCGCTCGGCTCGGCTCCAAGGGCGCGGCAACCAGCACCGAGATCCAGGCCCTTGTGGTGAAGGATCTCGAGCGCCTGCCGAACACCACGCCGTCGTCGAATGTCACCGTGACCTATCCGACCGTTGCTGGCGTGAACGCTGTGAAGGTGCAGTCGTGCTACGACCACACGACGATCCTGCAGGTACCGATGCTCCTGCCCACCACCTTCCAGATGTGCGCCCAGACGACCATGCCCAAGCTGAACTGAGGTTTCGCATATGAAGGCGTTACTCACACGATTTCACAGGGAGGACAGGGCCCAGGTCCTGGCGATCTTCGGGCTGCTGACCTTTGTCATCATCGGTCTGATGGGGCTCGCGAGCGACATCGGGCGGATCTACGTGGCGCGCGCGGAGCTGGGACGCTCCGTCGACGCGGCGGCGCTGGCCGGCGCTAAGCAGCTCCCAGACATCGCCGCGGCCGACTCAAAGGCCCGCGCGTATATCACTGAGAACGAGCCGAATGCGCTCGTCACTGTCGAGGTCTACCCCGACGTCCCCTCGCAGCAAGTCGAGGTCCGCGCCACGAAGACAGTCAGCACCGTCTTCCTGAAGGCGCTGGGCGTGGGCACCGTCGATGTCAAGAACGCGGCGACCGCAGGGTTTGGCATCGTGCCCGTGGACGCCGTGATGGCGCTGGACGCGACCGGCTCTATGGGCGCAAGCCCATGCAATGGATCGCAGGACAACTCCGGCTGTCCGATATACGAGGCGAAACAGGCCGCCATCGGCTTCACCAACACGCTGCTTCCGGGCTCGAACACGGTCGTCGGCAACACCGCGTTCCGCGGCTGCTTCAAGCCCACCCCGGGCACGGACACGGACTGCGTGGACAACAACACGATCGGCTATCTCACCGAGACGCCTTCGACGCTGATCACCAAGATCAACTCCGTGAGTGCCAAGGGTGGTACTGGTACCAACTTCTGCGGTGGGCTCGATAAGGCCGCGGAGATCCTGTACGGCTCAGGCTCACATAGCGCGTCAAACACCATCCGAAACATCATCATCCTCAGCGACGGCGACAACACCTACAACAACGCCTCGTACGTCTCCGGCGCCTCGCCGGTCACGGCCTGCCGGCCTGCCACGGCCACCTGCCCGGTGTCGCCGACGTCGCAGTGCAATCCGGCGAACTCGGACTCGTATCTCGGCACCGCGTGCTCGGGCATCGGCAATGCCTCGGCGGGCTCGGTATCGCAGCCGCACGAACGCTGGCTCGACATCGCCACGAAGAACCGGGCTGACCAGCTGAAGGCGCTGGGTGTGCAGATCTACGTCGTCGGATTCGGCGTCTGCGGGTCCGAGGATAGCCAGGTCGCGAGCACGTCGTACTGCAGCACGATCGGGAGCAGCAGCCCGGACACAGTTAGCGACCAGAAGCTGGCGAAGTGCGTCGCATCTTCCACGAGCGGCACCAACGACCACTTCTTCCGTGCCAGCACCGCGTCCGAGCTCCCCGGCATCTTCTCCGAGATCGCACAGCAAATCGCGTTCAGGTTGATTAAGTGATGAAGACGCTGATGAGATGGCTACGCAATCGAGGTCAGGCCGGCCAGACGCTGGCGGAGTTCGCGCTGATTCTCCCGCTCATCGGGCTGATCATTTTCGGGCTGGTCGACATGGCACGGGCGATGCAGTCCTACGTGACGATCCAGGAGGCGGCCCGAGACGGCGCCCGGTATGCCGTGACCGGGCGGATCGACTGCGTCGGTCCGCCGATCCAGACGCGCGAGAACTGCATCGCGCAGGCGGTCAAGGACCGGACCGACCACCTGAACAACTCGGTGACGATCACGACCACGTATCGAAGCTGGGACTACCCGGCGTACGCCGACCCGCCGGCTCAGAACGACGCCGGGGACCAGTGCGACGCGATCGAGGTGGAAGTGAACTACAACTATCAGCCGATGACGCCGATTTTCAACACCCTCATCGCCAGCAGCGTCCCCATGAAGGCACGAGAACGGCTCGTGAACGAGCCGTTCGGCACCTGTTCCTAGGGGCCTGCGCACCAGGACCGAGCATGGCCGGCGGCAATCCCCGCCGGCCATATTCACGTACCGTAGATAGGCCGGCGGCCGCCTCCCCGGCGAATCTGGTTCGTCTTGACAGTACATAGGGGCAGTTGTACATTCCCGATTGATACGGGATTCACAAATGGCCGCCGGGTCACCGTGTGTCCGGCGAAGGTGAAGCGGTTGCCAATGATCCTGCCTCTGTTGAACTTCTTCGGCGGTGTTCAGAAGTACCTCGACGACCTCTTCAATTGGCCCCCGACCCCGCAGACCGACCAGGGCGAGCTGTTCTGGGTGGGCCTGACGATCGCATTCTCGATGGGCCTGATGGTCATCTTCGGCCAGTGGTGGTCACGCTAGGGTAGGGAGGGTTTCGGGAATGGCGCGGACGGAACACCCGAGGGGTCCCGGGTTCGGCGACTTCCTCTACGACAAGCTCTTCCACAACTACGTCTGGCGCTCGGTCTTCCGGTCCGGCTACCCGAATACGCCGCGGAATCAGATGCTGGCCGTCGCCACGAGCGTGTTCCTGCACCTGCACCCAACGCGCATCCACAAAACCCACGTCAAGGTCACCCACACCTACTGCCTGGGCGGCCTGAGCTTCTTCATGTTCCTGGGCCTCACCGTTACCGGCGTGATGCTGATGTTCTACTACGTCCCGTCCGTCGACCGCGCCTACAGCGACATCGCGGCGCTGGAGACGAACGTCCGCTTCGGCATGCTCATCCGCAACCTGCACCGCTGGATGGCCCACGCTATGGTCATCACCGTGCTGCTGCACATGATGCGGGTGTTCTACATGGGCGCGTATAAGCCGCCACGCGAGTTCAACTGGGTTGTCGGCGTCATTCTGCTCGTGCTCACGCTGCTTCTCTCCTTCACCGGCTACCTGCTGCCGTGGGACCAGCTGGCGATCTGGGCCATCACGGTCGGAAGCAACATCGCTGGCTCGGCCCCGACGTTGGGCGGGCAGACGAAGTTCGTCATGCTCGGCGGCTTCGAGGTGGGACCGAACACGCTCATTCGCTTCTACACCCTGCACGTCATCGCACTCCCGTTGCTTGCCGCGATCTTCATGTCGGTGCACTTCTGGCGCATCCGGCGTGACGGTGGCTTGGCGCGGCCGCTGTAGGCGAGAGAGGGAGAGGGGCGAGCCCATATGGCGATCATTACCCGGACGGCGGAAGGCACGAAAGAAACCGTCCGCCAGAAACGCGAGCGTGACCAGGAACTGCTGGTCTGGCCCGATCTCGTTTTCATCGAGTTCATCGCCGCGGTCCTGTTCACGCTGACGTTCGTGGCGCTTTCCGTGCTCATCGATGCGCCGCTTCTCAACCAGGCGAACTCCAACATCACCCCGAACCCGTCGAAGGCCCCGTGGTACCTGCTGAACCTGCAGGAGCTGCTGCTGCACATGGACAAGGGACTCGCCGGCGTGATCGTGCCCACGATCGCCCTGGGCGTGCTCATGGCCATCCCGTACATCGACCGCAGCAACGATGGCCAGGGCGTCTGGTTCGGGACGAAGAACGCGGTACGCATCACCGCCTTCAGCTTCGTCTTCACCTCCTTCTATCTCACCGCCTGCCTCCTGTGGGACGACGGCGCCCACGTGCGCATCTACCAGCAAGCGCCAGTAACGGCCGCCAACCTCGGCATCGGCAACTACAGCGACAACAACGAGGACAGACCCCAGTGGCTGTCTGAGAAGAACCCCTTCGATGGCTGGCCGGCGGAAGGCCTCTTCAAAGCTGGATGGGACTTCGTCTTTCTCCCCAACCGCGTCGCCGCGCGCGACGAGTGGACGTGGAGCATGCCGGTGCCGTACCAGCCGGGTGGCGGCGAGCACGACGGCCACCTCGACTGGCCGCAGGATTTCAAGCGCATTCCCATCCCGCTCAATGGCACCTGGCTGTTCCACTGGGACGAGCCGGGCTGGATGCCGGGCTGGATGCTGCGCATCTATCCGTACGACCGCCACCTCGACCTTCCGGCCATCCTCGCCGAGTACGTGATGCCGATCGTGGCGATCCTGGCCGGCGGCGCGGCGCTGCTTCTGATCTTGTTCAAGCTTGGCTGGGCATCGACGATGCGCGACGGGATCATCGCCATCTTCACCGGCTTCATCCTCACGTATTTCGCCCTGACCATCATCGGCGCCGCCTTCCGCGGCAGAGGTCAGGAGCTGGTGCCGCCGACGCACGTACCCAACCTCGAGGAAGACCCGACGATCATGCGAGACCGCGGTCCGCCGTCGCTCGGGTTCACGCTGGTTGATACGCGCACGGGCGCAGAGGTGTAGATAGGGTCATGGCCGACGAAGAGACTCCTAAGGAAGAGACAACAGAGAAGGCGGTCGCCCCTGCGGCGGGCGGACGCCAGGTGGCCGCGGCTGCCGGCGGCCCCGCGATCGTCGTCGTGCCCGCGCCATCAGCGGGGTTCTCCGCCCCGCAGGTGTCCCGCCGGCGCGTGATGCAGATCGGATTCTGGACGGGACTGCTGGTGATGCTCGGCGGCATCGTTGCCACGACCATCAACAACATCTACCCGCGAGGCGTTGAGGGCTTCGGCGCGCAGATCTTCGTCGGCACCGTCGACCAGCTGGAGCCGGGCTCATTCCTCCGGAACCTCGACGCGAAGGCGTGGATCATGCGCTTCGACGCCGAGCAGGCTGCGCGGGAGAGTGCCCCCGAAGGCGCCATCGTTGCGCTCTGGCACAAGTGCCCGCACCTGGGCTGCACCGTGCCCTGGCGACCGGAGTTCTCCTACAAGGACCCGCGCAACCAGGAGACGTACTCGGGCTGGTTCCGCTGCCCCTGCCACGGCTCCACGTACACCGTGTCCGGCTTCCGCGTGTTCGGCCCCGCGCCGCGGTCCATGGACACCTTCGCACTGACCATCGACAACGGCAACATCATCGTCGATACCGGCAAGATCACGGAGGGCGGGACCGGCCCCACCGATAACTCGAGCCGCGCGATCCTTCCGTAGGCCGCCGGAACAGCGAAGACAGGGACTGTGTGAACACCACCAAGCAGATCAACGTTATCGTCGCCCTCATCTTCATGTCCATCGTGGCGACGGGCGCGTACTGGATGTGGGATCCGGACCGCGCGGACCGCGGCAAGGAAGAGCAGCTTGAAGCGACGCTGGAGCGGGGCGCCTACCTCTTCTCCGCCAACTGCCGCTCCTGTCACGGCGACTCGGGCGAGGGCGGCTCGGCGTCCAACCGCCTGAAGGTCGCCCCGCCGCTGAACCGCCCCGACCTCCAGGGCCGCACGGAAGCGGGCGGCGAGGTGGATAAGCCGGCGAAGGCCCAGGCCTATAAGCTCGTCTTCAACACCATCAGCTGCGGCCGCATCGGCAAGTCGATGCCGACGTGGGGCCAGGCCAACGGCGGGGCCCTCAACGACGAGCAGATGCGCCAGCTCACCACCTTCATCACCGAAGGCACCGATGAGACCTGGGCCATAGCAGAGCACTTCGCGCTGGAGGGCTTCCCGGCCAGCGGCATCCACGGCGACGCCGAGGTGCCGTTTGCCCTCGCCGAGGCGATCGGCGTCGAAGACACCACCGTGAAGCTGAGCGGCGACCTCAGCACCCTGGGTGTCGGCGACCGGCTTCAGGTTGATGAAGAGTTGATGCCCATCGAAGAGGTGGACGTTGCCTCAGGTTCCGTGAAGGTCGAGCGCGGATTCGGCACGACCCAACCCGCCGCGCACAGTCTTGATGCTGAGCTGCTGAAGCGGACGGTCGGCTCCGGAGTGCCGGCGGAGCCTCCCGCCATCACCCAGCCCGCCTGCGGCCAGAACCTGCCCGCCGACGGCGGCGCCACGCCCACGCCGGAGGCGCCCTCCGACAATCTGACCATCATCGGACTCGGCATCGCCTTCAACAAGGCGAACCTCTACGGGCTCCCCGGCGTTCCGCTGACCGTGACGTTCGACCACCAGGACACGGGTATCCCCCACAACATCGCGTTCTACAACGGTGAGGACGCCACGGCGGACTTGATCGCGGGCACGGATATCGAGAACGGCCCGGTGACGCAAACGCTGGAGCTGGCGCCGCTCGAAGTCGGGGAGTACTTCTACCAGTGCGACGTGCACCCCGGCCAGATGGAAGGCTTCCTCGTCGTGCAGGAGGCGAGCGCGGCCCCCGCTGCGGAGGCGACGCCTGCGCCTTGACGCCGCACAACGCCGATTCTAGACTCTGTGCGCAGGACGCGTCAGCACGCGTCCTGCCTGCTTGACGAACATAACAAGGCGGAGGTCGATAAATGCCGACTCAGGTAGGGAAGCGGTACGTAGCGGCGAGCGGCGCCGAGCTCATCGTCACGAAGGGCGGCGACGGCACGCTGCAGGACGGCGCCACGCCGCTGAACATCAAGGAGGACGGCCCTCCGGCCGGTGGCAGCGGCAACGGCGAAGTGCAGCTCGGCAAGCGCTATGCGGCAGGCGACGGCGCCGTCGAAGTCCTCTGCATCAAACCCGGCAAGGTGGAGCTGAACTACGACGGGACGCCCATGGCCCTCATGCAGCCCAAGGTCCTCCCCTCCGCCGACTAAAGGCTGCTCGTCACAAAGAACGAAGGGGCGGCCCTGTGTGGCCGCCTTTCCGCATAGAGAACGCAGGGGCGGCCCTATGTGGCCGCCCTTGGCCTCCTCTGCCTGACAGCGAACCGCCTAACCAGCTACCCTGCCCCGTGTGGCGACTCCACCTCGCCCGCAACCGGCGCCGCATGCTCGCCCGCCTCCGCACTCTTCCGCCGCCGCGCATACGGGAGCGCGATCGTCTTCCCCGGCAGCAGCGGGTGCTCCCGCACCGCCACCTCCACCCCGAACACCTCCCGCAGCAGCTCCACCGTCAACACCTCCTCGGTCGGGCCGCTGGCCGTGACCCGCCCCTCGCGCATGGCGATGATGCGGTGGCAGTACAGCGACGCCAGCCACAGCTCATGCATCGAGACGACGACCGTGACGCCGTGGTCCTTCAGTTCGGACAACAGGTCCATCAGTTCGAACTGGTGGGAGAGGTCCAGGAACGCTGTCGGCTCGTCCAGCAGCAGGATGTCTGGCCGTTGCGCCAGCGCCATCGTCATCCACGCCCGCCGCAGCTCCCCGTGCGAGAGTTCGCGTAGGGGCCGGCGACGAAATCCGGCCATGTTCATGGCGCCCAACGCCCACTCCACCGAGTGCGCGTCCTCCGCGTTGCGCTGCAGCAGTGACTGGTGCGGATACCGTCCGCGATACGCCAGCTCCTCCACCGTCAGGTCCGGTAGTCCGTCGACCGGTTGCCCCAGGAACGCCAGGCGCTTCGCCACCTCGCGGTTCGGGAGCTGGTGCAGCACCTCGCCGTCGAGCAGCACCACGCCCCGCATCGGCTTCAGAATGCGCGACAGCACCCGCAACAGCGTCGATTTCCCCGCGCCGTTCGGGCCGATCAGGCCCGTAATCCGCCGTTCTTCGATGACGAGGTCGACGTCCTCGATCCGGAATCCGGAGCCGTACCCGGCCGCCAGGTTGCGCGCTTCCAGCCTCATGTCTTTGACCGCACCAGGTACAGCAGGAACGGCGCCCCCACCGCCGCCGTCACGATGCCCAACGGGATCTCCGTGGGCGCGACGACGACGCGCGCGAACAGGTCGGCGTAGATCACGAGCGCCGCCCCCAGGATCGCCGAGAACGGGATCAGCTTTCTGTTGTCGTCGCCGACCAGGAACCGTCCCGCGTGCGGGATCACCAACCCGACGAACGCCACCATGCCCGCCGCGCTCACCGATGCGCCGGCCAGCACTGCGGCCGTCGCCACGGCCAGCACGCGCGTGCGCTCGACGCTCAGCCCCAGCGACTGCGCGGGCTCGTCGCCCAGCGCCAGGATATTCATGCTCCGCGAAAGCAGCACCGCCGCGACCAGCCCGCCGGCCAGGTACGGCCACGTCACCTGCAGGTCGTCCCACCCGCGGCCGAAGAGCCCGCCCGCCAGCCACGCCAGCGCGTTCTGTGTGCTCAGGTTCGATGTCACCAGCAGCGTCGTGATGCCCGAGGTGAACAGCGCCGCCACTGCCACGCCCGAGAGCGCCAGCCGCACCGGCGAGACGCCCCCCCGCCACGACATCCCGTACACCAACGCCGCTCCCCCGAACGCGCCCAGCGCCGCCACGGGCGCCAGCACCGGCTGGGGGAGATCCCCGGAAACCCTGGTGGCGATACTCACACCCAGCGCGCCCGCGGCTGTCAGGCCCAGGACGTGTGGGTCCGCTAGCGGGTTGCGCGTGACGCCCTGCAGCAGCGTCCCCGATGCGGCCAGGCTCGCCCCCACAGCAAGCGCGATCAGCACGCGCGGAAGCTTGAGCTCCCACACGATCGTGCGGTTCAGCGGCGAGCCGCGGTCGACGATCGCGTCCACGACTTCAATCGGCGTCTGCGTGGTCGCCCCGAACATCAGCGCCAGCGCCACCGCGCTCAGCAGCAGTGCGACCGCCCCGCCCCACGCCAGCGCCTCGCGTCCCATGCGCGGGCGCGTCGGCACGGTGCGTGGCGTGGCAGTAGGCGCCGCCTCACGGGCCATCATCTACTCCCCGAAGACCTCCGGGTACAACAGCTTCGCCAGCGCGAGTAACCCCTCGGCCGCCCGAGGGCCCGGCGCCTGCAGGAACACCTGCGCGTCGATCTCGTGCACCCGCTGGTTCTTTACCGCTGGCACATCCGACCACGCAGCGTTCGCCGCCAGCCCTTCGCTGATCGTCTGGCCCGGCGCCGCCGTGATCGCCAGCACCACCTCGGGCTGCTCCGTCACGATCGCTTCGAGGCTCAGCTTTGTGTATCCCGGGAACGGTGCGTTGCCAGGCTGGCCCGCGGCCACATTGTCCGCGCCGGCCAGCCGCGCCAGGTCGCCCACGTACGACTCCGGCAGCGCCGCGAAGAAGTCGTCCGGGGTCCCGTTCACGATCAGCACCTTCGACTTCGTCGCCGGGATCTTCGCCTCGATCTCCGCTGCCTGCTCCTCCAGCGCCGTCGCCTGCGCTTCGCCCTCCGGAGTATTCAGCGCCTCCCCGATGATGCGGAAGCTCTTCGGCACGTCCGCGAACGACGACGCACCCACGTACAACACCGGCACGTTCAGAGCCTCCAGGTCGTTCAGCAGCTGCGGCTGCAGCACGCTGTCCGCCACGATCAGGTCCGGCGCCTCGCCAGCGATCAGCTCCAGGCTCGGCTGGTACGCGGAGCCGATGTCCTTCGCCGCAAGCGCGTCTTCCGGGTAGGTCACCGACTTTGTGCGCGTCTTGCTCGTCCCGCCCACCGCGTATACGAACTCCACCGCCGTGGGGCTGATCGCCGCGACCGACTTCGGCTCCGCCGGGATCGCCACGCTCCGCCCCAGCATGTCCGTCACCGTCGCCGGATACGTCGTCCCCGCCGCTGCCGTCGGCGACGCTGCGGCCGCCGTTGTGGGCGCGGCCGTTGCGTCGCCGCCAGTGTCCGTATCGTCATCGTCGCCGCACGCCGCCGCTGCGATCAAGCTCGTCGCGGCGGCCAGCGCCAGTGCCGCCTTCCAGTACCGGTGCATCGTTCCTCCAACTCCTCCGGACGCAAGCAGGGCGGGCATCGCGCCCGCCCGAGTTTGTTTGTACGTTCGAGCGTATCCGCGCCCGCCTGCCCCGGGTAGTTGACATCAGTCCCAAACCTGCGCAAAGGTGTGCGAACTTGTGGCCTTGCACAAGTGCCGCGGCCCGCGCCGCTTCGAGAATCTGCGCGGCCCCGTGACGAGCGTTGGCCTCAGGCGCGTCTACACCTCAGGCGTGCGTTTGACAGCTTCGTTATGACGCCGATATACTCCGGCCAATACAAGGCGCAGACGCGCAGCAGTAGGTTCGGAAACGGCCTCTAGCGAGCCGGTGAGGGTGCGAGACCGGGGGCACGTACGAATCGAACTCAGCGCCGAGCTGCCGGGGTGACAAGCTCCGGCCGGGTCGCGACCGTTACATCGCTCCGAGAGCCTGAAGTGCACAGTCGGCTGTGACACGGAGGGAACAAGGGTGGTACCGCGGGCCCGACCCGTCCCTTAGCCGGACGGGTCTTTTTGTTAGCCTGCGAGACCGTAGGGGCGCAGCCTGCTGCGCCCGGACATGAAGACGATGACCAACCTCGATGCTTCTCCTCTGGAGGTCAACCCGGTCGCCGCGCATTGCCGGACGGCAGTCCGCTGCGACCGCGACGTAGTCCTCTCCTCTCTCCCGGTAGCGGGCGGCCTCCTTCCGCTCGTACTGCTGGGACTCGTCCTGTAATCGTCCCCTCCGCTCGCACCACGGCACGGACGGGGACGGTAATCCCACCGACAGAGACGTACACGAGCCTGTGGATGACGGCTCGATCGCAGGAGAAGCGACGATGACAAAGATGAAGGGCTCCGAGATCATCATGGAGTGCCTCCGCAAAGAGGGGGTCGAATACATCTTCGGCTACCCGGGCGGGGCCAACCTCCCCATGTACGACGAGCTCCACAAGTACCCCGATATCAAGCACATCCTCGCCCGCCACGAGCAGGGCGCAGCCCACGCCGGCGACGCGTACGCGCGCGTGTCCGGGAAGGCCGGTGTCGTCTGGGCCACTTCCGGTCCCGGTGCCACCAACCTGGTCACCGGCATCGCCAACGCCTGGATGGACTCCGTCCCGCTGGTCTGCATCACGGGGCAAGTGGTCTCGTGGCTGCTCGGCCGTGACGGCTTCCAGGAGGCCGACATCACCGGCATCACGATCCCGATTGTGAAGCAGAACTGGCTCGTCCTCGACGTCGAAGACATCGCCCCGACGATCGCCGAGGCCTTCCACGTCGCCACCACCGGCCGCCCGGGACCGGTGTTGGTCGACATCCCGCGCGACGTGCAACAGCAGCTTTGCGAGTTCGAGTATCCCGACAACGTCGAGCTCGCCGGCTATCAGCCGACGGTGCAGGGCCACCCGCAGCAGGTGAAGAAGGCCGCGAAGCTCATCGCTGAGTCCGAGCGTCCGCTGATTCTCGCCGGTCACGGTGTCGTCATCTCGCGCGCCGCCGACGAGCTGAAGGAGCTGGCCGAAAAGGCTGATATCCCGGTCATCACGACCCTGCTCGGTATCGGCGGCTTCCCCGGCTCGCACGAGCTATACCAGGGGATGCCCGGCATGCACGGCATGTACTGGAACAACATCGGCATCCAGGAAGCCGATCTCCTCATCGCCATCGGCATGCGCTTCGATGACCGTGTCACCGGGTCGCTGAAAGACTTCGCACCGAAGGCGAAAATCATCCACATCGACATCGACCCCGCCGAGATCGGCAAGAACGTCCCGGCGATGATCCCTATCGTCGGCGACGTGAAAGCGGTGCTGCAGCAGCTCATCCCCCACGTCGTCCCCGCACGTCACGACGACTGGAAGCACTGGTTTCGTGAGATGCGGCAGAAGCATCCATCCATCGCCATCCCTGACACGGACAAGGTCCTGCCGCAGTACGTCATCAAGAAGATCTACGAGCTGTCCGGCCCCGATGCCTACTACGCGACGGGCGTCGGCCAGCACCAGATGTGGGCCGCCCAGTACTTCTGGGGCGACAACCCGTACTCGTTCGTCACCTCCGGCGGCCTCGGCACCATGGGCTTCGAGGTGCCGGCCGCCATCGGCGTGCAGATCGCCCGTCCCAACGACACCGTCTGGTCGTTCTGCGGCGACGGTGGCTTCCAGATGACGATGGAGGAGCTGGCCCTCTGCACTGAGTACGAGCTGCCCATCAAGTTCGCCATCATCAACAACCACTTCCTGGGCATGGTGCGGCAGTGGCAGGACAAGTTCTACGCGGGCAACCTCTCGTCGGTGCGCATGTTCCAGCCCGACTTCGTGAAGATCGCCGAGGCGATGGGCATCACGGGCATCCGCGTCACCGACAAGTCGATGGTGGAGTCGTCCATCGAGGCGGCCCTGCGGCACCCCGGCGCTGTGCTCATCGACTTCCACGTTGAACACGTCGAGGACTGCTACCCGATGATGCCGCCGGGCGTCAGCCTGTCCGACACCATCGACCAACCGCCGGTCAAGAACCTGTTGGAGGCCATCCGATGAGTGGACGACTGCACACCATCGTCGCGCTGGTCGAAAACCGGCCCGGCGTCCTCAACAAGATCGCCAGCAAGTGGCGCCAGCGCGGCTTCAACATCGAGAGCCTCACCGTCGGCCACAGCGAGATCCCGGGGCTGTCCCGCATGACGTTCACCGTGGACGGCCAGGCGCACGACATCGAGCAGGTCACCAAGCAGCTCTTCAAGGTCATCGAGGTCGTGAAGATCAGCGACGTCACCGAACAGGAGACGGTCGCGCGGGAGCTCGCGCTCATCAAGATCGCGACGACGAAGGAGACCCGCAGCGCCGTCATCGAGGTCGTGGACATCTTCCGTGCCAAGATCGTCGATGTCGCGGCGGACTCCGTCGTCGTCGAGGCCACCGGAACCGAAGACAAAGTCGATGCCATCATCGCCATGCTGACCCCGTTCGGGCTCAAGGAATTGGTGCGCACCGGTCGCGTCGCTATGACGCGCGGTGCTGTGCAGACGGTCGGCGCGCCGTCCCGAAACGGACAGGAGCGCCACTACAAGTCCGCCGGCGAAGGCAAGCCCAAGGTGGGCAGCCTCATTTGAGGGTGAGCGCCCCGTAAGGACAGGTCTTTAGACCTGTCCCTGTCCCGCCAGAAGGAATGCAGGTCAACGAAGGCCGCGCACTCCAAACAGGAGAAGATCTCGCCCGAAGGTTGCGGGCGTGCAAGCAAGAGGGGAAAGCAAACCGCATGCCACAGATGTACTACGACAAGGACGCCGACCTCAGCCAGCTCAAGGGCAAGGTCGTCGGCGTGATCGGATTCGGCAGCCAGGGCCACGCCCACGCGCAGAACCTCAAGGACAGCGGCTGCGACGTCATCGTCGGACTCTACCCCGGCTCGAAGTCGTGGGCCAAGGTCGAGGAGGCCGGACTTCGCGTCGGCACCGTACGCGAAGTCGCCGAGGCCGCTGATCTCATCATGATGACCGTGCCCGACCAGGTCGCCCGCGAGATCTACTATGACCACATCGCCGACCACCTGAAGCCCGGCAACATGGTCCTCTGGGCCCACGGCTTCAACGTGCACTATGGCCAGGTGCAGTCGCCCGATGATGTTGACGTAACGATGGTCGCCCCGAAGGGCCCCGGCCACCTCGTCCGCCGCGTCTACACCGAGGGCGGGGGCGTCCCCGCTCTCATCGCCATCCACCAGAACGCCACCGAGAACGCGAAGCAGATCGCGCTCGCGTACGCCAAGGGCATCGGCGCCACCCGTGGCGGTGTGCTGGAAACGACCTTCAAGGAGGAGACCGAGACCGACCTCTTCGGCGAGCAGTCGGTCCTCTGCGGCGGCACCACCGCGCTCGTCAAGAGCGCGTTCGAGACGCTCGTTGAGGCCGGCTACCAGCCCGAGGTCGCGTACTTCGAGTGCATGCACGAGCTCAAGCTCATCGTCGACCTGATGTACGAGGGCGGCATGGAGTACATGCGGTACTCGATCAGCGACACGGCCGAGTACGGCGACTACACACGCGGCCCCGTCGTCATCGATGCGCACGTGAAGGACAACATGCGGAAAGTGCTGGGCCAGATCCAGGATGGCACCTTCGCCCGCGAGTGGATCCTCGAGAACCAGGCTGGCCGCCCCAGCTTCAACGCGCTCCGCCGCATCAACGCGGAGCACCCGATCGAGGAAGTGGGCGCCGAGCTGCGAGGCATGATGGCCTGGCTGAAGAAGAGCCGCTGAAACGATGAAGGGATGGGTTCGCCACGCTGTCCTGATGACGTTCGCGAGTACGGCGATCGTGCTCGTGGCCGCGGCGTGCGGGGAGGAGAAGAACCCCCGGCGCTTCGAGGGCAGCGCCGCGCAGGCCACAGCGCAGTTTTGGCTGCAAGAAGCCGCCGGAGGTGTTCTTCCGGAAGGAACGAAGGTGAACGAACTGGGGACCCAGGGCATCGCGACCCTGGAGGTTACGGGCGACCAGAAGGACCAGGGAACGAAGGCGCGCGTGTGCGTGGAGTTCAAGTACACGCATCTGGTGCCACCGTTTGAGGCGCACGTGCGTGTTTACATCGCGACGCTCACGGACCGCGATGTGTGGGCCGTGGAAGCGGTCAACCCCGATGGCAGCTGCGAAGGCATCGTTTGAGCGTGAAGGTGACGATGAAGATCGTGTCGAAGAAACCGTTGCTCACACTTCCGCGGCCCTTGTCCCGCTCTGGCGAGACGGAGGGCCAGCCCGTTGGAGCGCAGCCTGCTGCGCCCTGATGACATTCACCACGAGCAACTGCTTACGGAGGGAAGATCATGGCAGACAAGGTACTCATCTTCGATACGACGCTGCGCGACGGCGAGCAGTCACCGGGCGTCGCGCTCACGGCCTCGGACAAGATGGAGATCGCCCGCCAGCTGGAGAAGCTGGGTGTGGACATCATCGAGGCGGGTTTTCCGAGGACCTCACCGGGCGATTTTGAAGCCGTCCAGGCGATCGCGCGAGAAATCAAGGGTTCGCGGATCGCTGGACTGGCGCATGCCAACCCGGAGGCCGTGGACGCGTGCTGGGACGCCGTGAAAGTGGGGGTCGCTCCCCGCATCCACGTCTTCCTGTCCAGCAGCGATATCCACATCATGCACCAGCTCGCGAAGGACAAGGAGACGGTGCTGGAGATGGCGCGCGCCATGGTCGCCCGCGCCGCCGGCTACTGCTCCGATGTCGAGTTCAGCCCCATGGATGCCACCCGAAGCGACCGCCAGTACGTGTACTGGATGCTGGAGCAGGTCATTGCCGCCGGCGCCACGACGGTGAACATCCCGGACACGGTCGGCTACACCACGCCAGGGGAGTTCGCAGAGTTCATCACCGATATCAAGAACAACGTGCCGAACATCGACAAGGCGCGCATCAGCGTCCACTGCCACAACGACCTGGGTCTCGCCGTCGCGAACTCGCTGGCCGCAGTGAAGGCCGGCGCCCGACAGGTCGAGACCTGCATCAACGGCATCGGCGAGCGTGCCGGCAACGCCGCGCTGGAAGAAGTCGTCATGGCGATCAAGACGCGCCGTGACTACCTGGGTGTCGAGACGAACATCAAGACGCAGGAGCTGTATCGCACCAGCCGGTTGGTCTCCGACCTCACCGGTATGAGCATTCAGCCCAACAAGGCGATCGTTGGGTCGAATGCGTTCCGCCACCAGTCCGGCATCCACCAGGACGGTGTCCTGAAGATGCGCGAGACGTACGAGATCATGGACGCGAAGGACATTGGACTTCCGTCGGGGGGTGGCGAGATCGTCCTGGGCAAGGTCTCCGGTCGCCATGGCTTCAAGGCACGCCTCGAGGAGCTGGGTTATGAGCTGACCGAGGAGGAACTCTCCCGAGCCTTCATGGCCTTCAAGGAACTGGCGGACAAGAAGGCGGAGATCGATGACCGCGACCTGGAGGCGATCGTTGCCGACAAGCTTCGCACGATGGAGGAGGTGTACCGCCTCGACTTCGTGCAGGTCGCTTGCGGCGACCACGCGCAGCCGACGGCGACGGTGCGCCTGATTGCGCCCGACGGCTCGATCAAGGCAGACGCCGCGCTGGGCACGGGCCCCGTCGACGCGGTCTACCGCGCGATCAACCGCATCGTGCAGGTCGACAATGAGCTGACGGAGTTCCACGTCAAGAGCGTGACAGAAGGCATCGACGCGCAGGGTGAAGTCACGATTCGCATAGAGAGCAAGGGCCGCAGCTTCGTGGGCCGGGGCGCGGACACGGACATCATCGTCGCATCCGCCAAGGCGTATATGAACGCGCTGAACCGGATGCTCTCGGTCGAGCGCAGGCAAGACACGGAGGTGCGCACGAACCCGTGACAGTAAGCGCCCGTGCCCCAAGCGATTTCCTTTCGTTGCTTGATGAATGGGTCGAAACGCTTGACGAATATGGACGGGGCCGGTTAGAATGGGGTCATGGCAAAGAAGCCGCCGAAAGTGTCGTACCAATACCGCGACGAAGACCAGCCCGCGAAGCCGAAGTTGGGCGAAGCGCTCGCGGTGTATGAAGTCGAGGCGGCTGCCAGGGAGGTGCCCATGAGCGGCATAACCAGGCTGAGTAGCAAGTACCAGATAACACTGCCGGCGGCGATGGTCAGGCAGCTGGGCCTGCGGCCCGGTGACGAGCTGGACCTCATGGCTCTGAACGGTGCGATCACGCTGGAGCGCCGCCCCAAGACGCCCGAAGAGTGGGCAAATCGGCTGGCTGGTGCGCTGAGTGACTACCCCGAGTGGGGAAGTGACGAAGCAATCCACGCATGGATCCGACGAGAACGGGAAGGCTGGGAGCGGCCGTGGGACAGGGAATCGAGCGGTTCATAGAGGATGTCGCGCGGTATCGACGGGTCACCGTCGATACCTGCGTGTGCATCTACTATCTGGACCGGCACTCGGAGCACCATGAGCTCGCCCGCGCACTGTTTCTTCTCGCCGCTCGTGGCGACATCGTCGTCGAGATCGCGGGAATTACATTCACGGAGCTCCTCGTGGGCCCGTTCCGCAGCGGGGATCGTCGTGCGATCGAGGTGGTCTTCTCACTCGCGCGGCAGCAGCAGGGTGTCGAGCTTGCCCCTGTCTCGGAAACGATGCTGATCGCGGGCGCCATGATCCGCGCCGCTACGAAGCTAAAGGCACCGGACGCCCTGATCGCTGCGTCGGCCGCCATGCGAGGTTGCGGCGCCGTGATTACCAACGACTCAGATTTCGAGGGCATCCGAGGCGTCACATCCATCACGCTCCCGATGACTTCTGCCCGCGTAGTGCCGCTTCCCGCGTACGTCTCGGTCGGCGACTATCTCGACCATCGGTAACCTGGTTGGAGACTTCCATGGGTAAGACAACGTCCGAGAAGATCTGGGACGCGCACCTGGTGCGGCGCGAAACGGGTAAGCCTGACCTGCTGTACATCGACCTGCATCTCGTCCACGAGGTGACGTCCGCCCAGGCGTTCGATGCACTGCGTCTGGCCGGGCGCAGGGTGCGCCGGCCGGACCTGACGCTGCTCACGGTCGACCACAACGTCCCGACCATCAATCGCGACAAGCCCTGGTCCGATCCGCTGTCGGTGGCGCAGGTGGCGGCCATCTCCCGCAACGCCGAGGAGTTCGGCCTCCCGTACTTCGGCGTGAACGACAGCCGCCAGGGCATCGTCCACATCATCGGGCCGGAGCAGGGGTTCACGCAGCCCGGCATGACCATCGTCTGCGGAGACAGCCACACCTCCACCCACGGAGCGTTTGGTGCGCTCGCGTTCGGCATCGGCACGTCGGAGGTCGAGCATGTGCTCGCTACGCAGACGCTGCCGCAGGGGACGCCAAAGACTATGGCTGTCGAGGTGAACGGCACTCTGCACGATGCGATCACGCCGAAGGACGTGATCCTCGCGATCATTCGCACGATCGGCGTGTCGGGCGGCATCGGGCATGTCATCGAGTATCGGGGCGACGTGATCCGCTCGTTCTCGATGGAGGGCCGCATGACGGTCTGCAATATGTCGATCGAGGGCGGTGCCCGGGCCGGCCTGATCGCGCCCGATGACACGACGTTCGCGTACGTGGAGGGCCGCAACTACGCCCCGAAGGGCGCCGAGTGGGAGCAGGCCCTCGAATACTGGCGCTCGCTGCCCTCGGACCAGGACGCAACCTTCGACCGCATCGTAGAGCTTCGCGCCGATGACATCGAGCCCTGCGTCACCTGGGGCACCACGCCCGCACAGAGCGTCAACGTCAAGGGCCGCATCCCCGACCCCAATGGCTTCGAGGATCCCCGCGCGAAGGAGCTGGCGGAGCGATCGCTGCAGTACATGGACCTCAGGCCCGGCACGGCCATCGAGGACATTCCCATCGACCGGGTGTTCCTCGGTTCGTGCACCAATGGCCGCATCGAAGACCTGCGCGCTGCCTCGGAGGTCGTGCGTGGACGGCACGTCGCGAAGACCGTTCACGCGATGGTGGTTCCCGGTTCGGGCCTCGTGAAGGCGCAGGCGGAAGACGAAGGCCTCGACAGGATCTTCATCGATGCCGGCTTCGAATGGCGTGACGCCGGCTGCTCGATGTGCCTCGGCATGAACCCCGACATCCTCATGCCCGGCGAGCGCTGTGCCTCGACCTCGAATCGCAATTTCGAAGGACGCCAGGGTCCCGGTGGACGCACGCACCTCGTGAGCCCGCAGATGGCCGCAGCCGCCGCCATCGCGGGCCATTTCGTCGATATCCGCGAGTGGAAGTAGCCGCGGAGCTTCACCTCCGCCACAAGGTCTAAGATGGAGCCTGTTCGCAAGATCCACGGCAAGGTCCTGCCTCTCCCGAGGGCCGACGTCGACACGGACCAGATCATCCCGGCGAAGTACCTGAAGCGCATCGAGCGCACCGGCTTCGGCGCGTTCGCCTTCGACGCCTGGCGTAAGGAACCGGACTTTGTCCTCAACGACCACCGCTACGACGGCGCGCAGATCCTCGTCACGGGCCCCAACTTCGGCTGTGGCTCCTCGCGAGAGCACGCACCGTGGGCGTTGCAGGACATGGGGCTCAAGGCGATTATCGCCCCATCGTTCGCCGACATCTTCAAGAACAACTGCGCGAAGATCGGCCTGCTCACCGTCGAACTGCCGCAGGAGAGCATCGACCGCCTGACCGCCCGCGCCGAGGACTCGCCCGGGTGGGCGATGGAGGTCGATCTCGAAACGCAAACGGTGACGCTGGGTAATGGGAAGTCGCGCCAGTTCGACATCGACCCGTTCGTGAAGCACTGCCTCCTGAACGGCCTGGACGACGTCGGCCTTACGCTGGCGCACGAGCCCGACATCACGGCGTTCGAGGAATCGCGCCCGCCGTTCAAGCCGAAGACACCTGCGCCGGTGGCGTGATGGGCGTCCTCAGGGAACACGAAGAAGGGGCGGGTCCACCTCGGATCCGCCCCTTCAGCTCCGCCTACACACCCAATCAAGCGGAGGAGTTCCACGAGCTCAGCTTCGCCGTCAGCTCGATGTCTTCACCATCGCGGTGCACCGTCAGGGTCACCTCGTCGCCGACCTTCTTCGAATCGATGTAGTCCGCCAGGTCCTCGAACCTCGTCATCGCCACACCGTCGATCGCCGTGATCACGTCGCCTTCGCCGCTCGACGATGATCGCAGGCCGGCCCTATCCGCCGCGCTGCCGTCCTCGACAGAGAGCACGGCGACGCCATGCGCCACCCCGAGATCCTGCGCTTGCTGTTCGGTCAGCGATCTCCCCGAGATCCCCAGGCGCGGGTGCTCGATCCGCTCGCCCGCGACCAGCTCCTGCAGGAACCGCTTGGGCGTGTTGATCGGCACCGCGTAGGCGACGCCCGCGAAGCCACTACTGCCGTTCGTCTCGATGGCCGTGTTGATCCCGATGATCTCGCCGTCGAGGCTGATGAGCGCCCCGCCCGAGTTGCCCGGGTTCACCGCCGCGTCCGTCTGGAGCAGTCCCCGGATCGGCCGGCCGTCCGCGCTCGACGGCAGCGTGCGGTCAACGCCGCTGATGACGCCCGTGGTGAAGCTGCCCTCGAGTCCGAAGGGGTTCCCGATCGCCGCCACGATTGAGCCAACATCAACGGCGCTGGAGTCGCCGAGCTGGGCCGGCTTGAGCACGCTCGGGTCGTCCACGCTCACTTTGACCATCGCGACGTCGTTGCCCCGGTCGGTGCCCACGACGTCGGCCTGCGCCACCGTCCCGCCTGCGAACCGCACCGTGACCTCGTCAAAACCGTCCACCACATGGTAGTTCGTCAGGATGTGCCCCTCGGTATCCACGACGATCCCCGAGCCCAGACCCTCGCGGCCAAAGTCGAACGCGTTCGAGTTCTGTTCACCTGTCGTGATCACGACGATCGACGGCCGCACCTTTTCGTACAGTGCCGTGTAGTCCGTCGAGATCGCGCCCGCGCCCGCGGACGAACCGTTGTCACTCGCGGGCTGGCTGGTCGTGGTCACAGACGACGTTGCGGGCCCGCTGTCGTCGTCCAGGTCGAACGACCACACAGCCCCGCCGACCACCGCGGCGCCGACCACCACCCCCGCCAACGCCCCGAAGAACCCGCTTCCGAATCTCATATTGTCTCGCCCTTGTTCTCTGAATGACTGCCTCTGATCAGTATTCGATGCCACGGCCGCCGATGGTGCTTCAAACATGTTACGCGGTCGGCGGTCGGGCCTCGGCATGCAGAATCCGGCGAGACAGCCCCCTCTGTGAAAATCTGTGGGAATCTGCGCTGCCCGGCCTTGGCCGCGGTGCTTCCTCTGGACCCCGGCGCAAAGTGAAGAGCCACGCTGGGCAAACGTGGCTCTTCGGGAGGGTGGCTCACCGTCGCGGTGAGCCTGCCGAGGGAGGGCTTCGCTATGCGGGTGGCTCTCGCTGGTCTTCCCGCGCCACCCGCCGGACCCATCCGGCGCCCCGGCTGGGAGGATCGATCTGTGCGGCGTCCGGCTCCTTCCTGTCGAACCGGCTCGCCGGCGCCGTGGCCCTGGGCAGGCTGCCGCTGATGCGATACGTCCTCGCGCTTATCCTTACCAGCCGCACGTCCGTGCTCACGCATGCCAGACTATGGCTGGCCCATTATCGGGAAGTTAACGGCGATTATCGCGGGTAAAGCCTCCTGCCTATGCGAACGCGATCTCGAGCTCCGTGACCGCTTCCTTCGTTGCCTTGACGAGCAGGTCGATGTCTTCGGGGAACACGTGCCCGATCGTCCCCACACGGAACGTCTCCGCCTGCGAGATCTTCCCGGGGTACAGCACGAACCTGCGACGCTTCATCGCCGCGTAGAACGAGTCGAACGAGAACCCCGCGCTCGGGTACAGAAACGACGTGATGATCGGCGAGCGAACATCCGGCGTTAGCAGCGCCCGGAACCCGATCCGCCCGTACCCCTCGACGAGGCGCCGCGCATTCTCGACGTATCGTGCATGGCGCGCCTCCACCCCACCCTCGTCCCGCAGTTCCTGCAGCGCCTGCGCGAACGCCCGTACGGTGTGCGTCGGCGACGTGTACCGCCACTTCCCGCGCTTATCCTCCATCTCGCGCCACTGGTCGTACAGATCGAGGCTTAGCGACCGCGCCTGTCCCTTCGTCGCCTCGATCGCCTGTCGGCGCGTGACCACGAGCCCGAAGCCCGGCACCCCCTGGATGCACTTGTTCGCCGATGAGATCAGCCAGTCCGCGCCGACCGAGGCCATCGTCATGGGGATGCCCCCGAACGACGACATCGCGTCGAGGATGAACGACTTCCCGTAGCGTCGCGCCAGCGCACCCGCCTCCGCCGCCGGATTCAGCATCCCCGTCGTCGTCTCACAGTGCACCATCGCCACGTGCGTGATCGACGGGTCGCCCTCCAGCGCGGCTTCGATGCGGCGTAAATCCGCCTGCTCCGTCTCCCGCTGCGAGATCTCCCTGCAGGCGATGTCCAGGCGGCGCGCGATCTGTGCCATCCGCGCCCCGTACGCGCCGTTGTTCACGACCAGCAGCTTTCCGTCGCGCGGCACCGCCGTCCCGATCGTCGCCTCCACCGAGAACGTCCCGCTGCCCTGCATGAGCACCGCGGTCAGCTCATCGCCGCTCGAAGAGTCAGCATCGTGACCGCCTGCCAGCCGCGTCAGCTCCGCCCGGATCTCCTGGACGAGGGAGCTGTAGTCGTCGTCCCACGTGCAGAAGTCCTGCAGCATCACGGACTTCACCGTCCGCGAAGTCGTCAGCGGTCCCGGCGTCAACAGCAAATAAGGAATGTCATCGTCCATGACTAAGAACTAATCACTACAAACTAATCACTACAAGCTCCATCACGGCCTCTCCCCCGCCGCCAGCCGCTCGTCGATCTCCTCAACCAGCCGCGGCACGTCGCGTATCGTGTCCAGCACATCGTGCGCGCCCGCGTCCAGCAGCTTGTCCCGCACCGCATCCATACGCCTCGATCGCTCGTCCGCGGCCAGCGCCGAGAATTCGGCCTCCGACAGCCCCAGATCGCTCCCCGTCGCCACAACCCCGGCGCTCCAGCATCCGGCGTTCAACCCCTCGCCGATATCGGGGACGGTGTCGCCGACCTTCAACACCGTCGGCGCCGGATACACGCCGAGCCCCTCCATGTTCCGGTACACCATCCATGGCGCCGGCCTCGCGCTCGGCACGTCCGATGCGCACACCGCGAAGTCCGGTGTGTACCCTTGCTTTGCCGCCGCCTCGTAGCAGACGTGCGCCGCCTCCTTGAAGTACCCCGTGCTCGCACCGATCTTGATCCCGCGTCCGCGCAGCTCCTCCGCCACGTTTAACAGTCCCGCAATGAGCCCGCCGTGCGCGACCACGCTCTCGACGGCCAGCGGCATCATGTCCAGGTAGATGCGTTCGATGTCCTGGCTCGTCGGCCCGTGCGAGTGCATGTCCCGCCACTGCCGGTCCGCGTCCGGCAGCGCCAGCAGCGCCCGCAGGTGTTCCTTCTTGTCCAGCCCCATCGGCCCGCGCGCGTCTGCGTCGCTGATCGCCACGCCGTGACGCCGCAGCGCCTCCACGAACGGCGCCACCGGCGCAAAACACCCGTGGTCCACCGTCGTCCCCGCCCAGTCAAACACAACAAGTCGAATGCGTTCACTCATAAGCAGCAGTGTCCCCGATCGCGCCCGCAGAGGCCACCGCGCGTCGAATGCAGGTGTTCCAGGATGAAAGAAGGAGTGCCCCGTCCGAGCACCCCTATAACCTAAAACCTATAACCTACAACCTAACCGTCATCCCCAGCGCGGCAAGAACTCCGGCGCGATCCCCAGCGCCGTCTTCCCGATCAGCTCCTTCGCCACGTCGTTCGTCATCGGATGGAACGCGCCCGGCCGCACGTCGCGGTAGTAGCGCTGCATCGGGTTCTTCCGGAAGATGCCCGCCGCGCCGACGACCGACATCGCGATGTCGACCACCCGGATCGCCGCGTTCGTCGCCTGCGTCTTCGCCAGCACGATCTGCGACAGATCCTCGCGCGCCCGCAGCTCGCCGTCTATCCAGCGCCTCGCCGTCTCCCGCACCAGCGCCCGCGACGCCGCCAGCTCGATGTCCATGTCCGCGACGTGGAACTGCACGCCTGGAAAGTGCGCGATGGGGCGCTCGAACAGGATGGGCTTGCGCGTCTTCGCCCACTCCACGGCGAAGTTGCGCGCCGCCGTCGCCACGCCGGTGTACACCGCGCCGATGCTCACGCAGAACCACGCCAGCAGCACGTTCGCGCCGGCGTCCGCGTCGCCCGGCGCGCGCAGGCCCACGCACGCCTGCTCCGGCACCCAGCAGTCCTTGATCACCATGTCGTGGCTGGCGGTCGCGCGCATCGACATCGTGTCCCACGTCTCGACGATCTCGACCCCGGGTGTGCCCCGCGGGATGATGAAGAGTCCGATCACCGGGTTCCCGTCCGCGTCCGTCGTCGACGTGTTCACCGAGAACAGGTCGATGATGGGGGACAGCGATGTGAACTGCTTGCGGCCGTTGATGACGAACCCCGGCACGCCGTTGTGCTCCTGCCGGACCGCCTTCGTCGTCGGGAAGCCCCAGTTGCCGCCGATCTCGGCCTCCGTGAAGCCGCCGCCGATGATCGACTTGCCCTGCACCAGCATCGGAACCATCATCTTCGCCGTGGTCACCATAACGTCGACCGGCACGGAGGCTTCGCCGGGCGCGTTGAACGTCTGGGGCGGGTTCAGCAGGTTCTCCATCATCGACCCCAGCGCGAAGATGTGCATGTTCACCGCCAGCGCGGTCGATGCGCACCCCTGCGCCAGCCGCTCCTGGCACAGCGCGAAGTCCAGCAGCGTGCCGCCCAGGCCGCCCATCTCCTCCGGCACCGGCAGCGCGATGTAGTTCGTCTCCTTGAGCCGCTGGAAATTCTCGAACGGGAAGCTGTTCTCCTGGTCGTGCTGGTCCGCGCGCGTCGCGAAGTCGTACGCCAGCTCCCCCGCCAGCGCCAGCAGCCGCGCGGTCCGCTCCCCCGCCGAAGTCGTCGTCGTCATGCCTGATCCCGCCCTCTACCTGTCATCACCAGATTCACCAAAACTATACGCTGGGTGTAGTTCCGGAGCCATTCGCGCACCACGGCACTTCAATCATTGACGTTTTCGCAGCCGATGGGTGCCCTGATGCCGGGCAATGCCGGCCTGCGCTCTTGGCGGCCGCCGCCGGTAGAATTCCGCGCCAGCGCGTAGCGGATGGAGGAGACACATGACCACACCACAGCTCGGCGGCGACGGCTGGCGTCCGCTCTTCACCCCGGAGCGCACCGGCATCCACGTCAACGACCACTGCGTCGTGAGAGCACACGACGGGCGCTGGCACGTCTTCGGCATCACCACGCTGAAACAGGAACTGGACCCGCAGAGCGAGCGCTGGTTCTGCCACGGCGCGGGAACCTCCCTGGCCGAGGGGAATTTCCGCGAGCGCGGCCGCGTGTGCGACTTCGGCCGCCGGGCGTGGGCGCCGACCGTGGTCTGGGACGGCGAGCGCTGGGTGATGCTCTACGGCCCCGATATCCTGCGCGCGGCGGTGTCCGACGACCCCCGGCTCGACCACTGGTTCGAGGTCCCGTGTTCGGTGACAGGCGCACCGGTCAACGCCGTCAGCCGCGACCAGATGATCCTGCGCCTCGACGACGACACGTGGCTGATGTACGCGACCGGCAAGCGCGGCCGCGAGGGCGCGATCAGCGTGTGTGTGTCCGAGAACTTGCTCGACTGGCGCTTCGTCCGCTTCGCCCTCCGCACCACGCCCGACGCCGGGAAGCAGCCTCCGTGGGCTGCCACCGAGTCACCGTTCGTCTTCAGGCACGACGGCGACTACTGGCTCTCCATGACCTACACCGCGAGCACCGAGGGCCCCGCCGGCTACCACGAGACCCTGCTCTTTCGCTCGAAGAACCCCTTCGACTTCGGCACCTACACCGGCGATGACAGCGAAGTCGCGGCCCGCCTCGAAGCCCACGCCCCCGAGTACATCGTCGATCCCGACACCAACCAGTGGTACGTCACCAGCTGCGGCTGGCGCGGGGACCCCTTCGGCACCGTCATCCCCGGCAGCGTAGCCATCCGCGAGTTGGATTGGCTCGAAGAGGGCTGATGGATCACAGGCGCCCTCGCCTGTGTAGCCCCCCGTACAGAGAGCCAGCTGCATTTCGTGAAACGTCTAACTGGATCCACTACACGGGGGCCCTCTGCGCTCTCCGCGACTCTGCGGTGAATCTAGATCCGGTCCGTATTCCAGAACCTGATCGACTCCGACAACAGCGCCTCCCCCGCCCACGCCTCCCCCAGCCCCAGCACCATCATCGGGTGCGCCACATCCGTCGTCTCCGACGCCCCCACCGACCGCAGCGCCGTCGCTAGCGGATGCCCGTCGGGCGCCAACGACACCACCTGCTCGCCATGCTCCATCGCCCGCCGCCCGACAGCCGACACCAGCGCCGCGACCGCCCCCTCGTGCCCCGGCGCGGACTCGGCCTCCAGGATCTGGCGCCCATACGTCCGCTGCCGTGACCGCAGGTACGCCACCGGCACGCTGCTTCGCTCCGCGACAAAGCACCCGCCGGTGTCCTCGTCCAGCCACGTCCGCGCATCCCGCCACGTCCGCAGCGTCCGCACCACCGCCCCTGTCGACCCGGCGATCGCCCGCCGGTAGATCGCCAGCAGCCGCCGTTCGTCGCCGTCACGCATCGCCCGCACATCCCAGAGCCCCGCGTGCGAGATCCCCGTGCACGCCGCGGCCTCCAGGTCGAACTGCGGCTCCCGTACGATCCGATACCCCAGCCGCTCGTAGAACCCCGGGATCCCCGTGAATAGAAACGATGCCTGCATCCCCTCCCGCCGCATCTGCGCGATCGCGTCTTCGAGCAGCGCCGTCCCGATTCCCCGCGACCCGTACGCCGCCTCCGTCGCCACCGACCCGATCCCACCCACCGCCACCGGCCGTCCCCGCACCATCATCGTGCGGGCGAAGATGCGCACGTAGCCCACGACACGGCCGTCGCGCACCGCCACCCGCCCGTGTCGCAGCCGGAACGTCGAGTCCTGCTCCGTCTGCGCCTCAAACCTCACCAGCGGGGCGTCCTTGTCGCCAAACGCCGCCGCCAGCAGGTCATACACCTGCCCCAGCTCCCCCCGCCGCACAGCCCGAATCCTCACGTCCATATCGCACGATCCTACACCCGCCCCAAAGACGATCCACAACTCACCGCCTGACTCCCCTCCAGCTGACGCACTGACGCACTCCCATCTACACGCACTCCCGACGGCCCTTGACTCCCCCCACACGCAGTACTTATGATCGTGAGGACAACCGAATCGAAGAACCTGGCGGGTCACACCTGCTGGCGGTACGAGCCAGTCGCCGGGCCGAAGGATCGCCGCGCACCGGCATCCACGGCGCCGGCATTTTGTTTGTGTTGAGGGGAAGGCAAGTACCCGCGGAGCTTTTCGCAAGTCGCCATCGGCGACAGCTCCGCCCTTGCGACCACCGCGATGATCGAACTTACGACCGCCCCCGACCGCATCGCCGACATCACCGCCCGCGCCTTCGCCGGCGAGCGCCTCACCGCCTCCGACGCCTACGCCCTGATCCACGCCGACGCCACCGCCCTCACGCAGATCATGGCCGCCGCCGCCCAACTCCGTGACCGCCATCACGGCCGCACCATCACCTACTCCCGAAAAGTTTTCATCCCCCTCACCAACCTCTGCCGCCAGAAGTGCGGCTACTGCACCTTCGCCCGTGGTCCCCGCGACCCCCTCGCCCACACGATGTCGCCCGACGAGGTCCTCGCGGTCGCCCGCGCCGGCCAGCGCATGGGCTGCAAAGAGGCCCTCTTCTCGCTCGGCGAGCGCCCCGAAGAGACTTACGATTTCGTCCGCGACGATCTCGCCCGCTACGGCCACACCACCACGTCGTCGTACGTGCGCGAGATGGCCGAGCTCGTACTCCGCGAGACCGGCCTCCAGCCCCACATCAACCAGGGCCTCATGGAGCGCGACGAGATCCGCTCCCTCCGCGAAGTAAGCGCCTCGATGGGCATGATGCTCGAGGTCATGTCCCTGCGCCTCCACGAGAAGGGCGGCGCGCACTGGAACTGCCCCGGCAAGATCCCCGAGGAGCGCCTCCGCACCATGCGCATCGCCGGCGAGGAGAAGGTCGCCTGGACCACCGGCATCCTCATCGGCATCGGCGAGACCCGAGAGGAGCGCGTCGACTCCCTCCTCGCCATCCGTGACCTCCACGACGAGTACCGCAACATCCAGGAGGTCATCGTCCAGAACTTCCGCGTGAAGGACGACATCGCCATGCGCCACAAAGACGAGCCCAGCGTCTTCGAGATGCTCCGCACTATCGCCACCGCCCGCCTCCTCCTCGGCGGCGAGATGAACATCCAGGCGCCCCCGAACCTCACGCCCGACGCCCACGGCATGTACCTGCTCGCCGGCATCAACGACTGGGGCGGCATCTCCCCCGTCACCAAGGATCACATCAACCCCGAGCGCCCCTGGCCCAACATCCTCGACCTCCGCGACACCTGCGCCGACGCCGGCTTCACCCTGCGCGAGCGCTTCGGCATCTACCCCGAATACCTCCGCGAGGCCCCCGGCTTCGAATCCTTCGTCCCGCCTGCCATCCGCGAAGTGATAGCACCGATCGCCGACACCAACGGCTTGGTAAGCAAAGAGGCCGAAGCATGGACGCTGTAACGAAACCACGACCCCCGTACGGACAGGTCTTTAGACCTGTCCTAAGGTGGTGACAGGTTGAAGGTTCATATTGAGACGAAGCGCGAAGATAGACCCGTAGGGACGAAGCTTTAGCTCCGTCCCACCAGCGCAGTGGCACGAGACCCGCTCGTTAGCAAAGGCGACCCTCCGATGACCGACTCCAACATCCAACCTCCAACATCGAACATCGCCCCCAAACCGGCACAGACCGTCGACTGGCACCACTCCCTCCCGGTCGACCCCCCCGTCGCCCGCATCCTCAACCGCGCCCTCGACGGCGACGACATCACCGTCGACGAGGCCGTCACCCTCTTCGAAACAAACGGCCCTTCGCTTACCGCGACGATCCAGGTCGCCGACGAGCTCCGCCGCCGCACCGTCGGCGATGTCGTCACCTACGTCATCAACCGCAACATCAACTTCACCAACGTCTGCATCAAGCACTGCGGCTTCTGCGCCTTCTCCCGCGAGCACCGCGAGGAAGAGGGCTACTTCCTCCCCATGGAAGAGGTCATCCGCCGCGCGCAGGAGGCATGGGATCTCGGCGCCCGCGAGATCTGCGTGCAGGCCGGCCTCCCGCCGAAGATGGACGGCTACTACTACGTCGAGCTCACGAAAGCCATCAAGCGCGCCCTCCCCGACATGCACATCCACGGCTTCTCGCCCGAAGAGGTCCTCTACGGCGCCGTCCGCGCCCGCTGCTCCGTCGAGGACTACGTCCGCGCCCTCAAGGACGCCGGCGTCGGCTCGCTCCCTGGCACCTCCGCCGAGATCCTCGATCAGGACGTCCGCGATCGCATCGCCCCCGGCCGCATCACGAAGGACCAGTGGATAGAGGTCATCACGGCCGCCCACCGCAGCGGCCTTCGCACCACCTCGACCATCATGTACGGCCACGTCGAGACCACACGCCACCGCGCCGAGCACATCGGCCTCCTCCGCGACATCCAGCGCGAGACCGGCGGCTTCACGGAGTTCGTTCCCCTCAGCTTCATCGCCGAAGAGGCCCCCATGTACAAGAAGGGCCTCGTCGAAGGCCTTCGCGGCGGCGCCACCGGCGCCGAGGTCATCAAGATGTACGCCGTCTCCCGCATCATGCTCAACAACTGGATCCCCAACATCCAGGCCTCATGGGTGAAGGAGGGCCCCAAGCTCGCCCAGATGGCCCTCGACGCCGGCTGCAACGACTTCATGGGCACCCTCATCAACGAGAGCATCAGCACCTCCGCGGGCGCCATCTACGGCCAGCGCATGGCCCCCCGCGAGATGCGCGCCCTCATCCGCGAGATGGGCCGCATCCCCGCCGAGCGCGACACCCTCTACCGCATCAAGAAACAGTTCGGCACCATCGAAGACGAACACTTCGACCCCCTCGACCTCGTAGAAGCCACCGACACCCGCTTCGGCTCCTACATCCAGCTAACCCAGGACACCCGCTTCCGCTTCGAAGACAACTACCACCGCGGCGGCGAAGAAGCGACAACGCCCGTAGGGACGAAGCTTTAGCTCCGTCCCCTTCTCGTACGTGCGGCTCACGCAGGACTCGCGGTTCCGGTTTGAAGACAACTACCACCGTGCCGGCGAAGAAGCGACAACGCCCGTAGGGACGAAGCTTTAGCTCCGTCCCGTTCCCGAGTGGCGCACGTGCTTGTTCCCGTCGACAGAAGCGGCAGAGCTTCTCGCGGAGTCGGCGTAGGCGACAGCTCCGCCCGGTGCCGTTCTCGCAGCACAGAATACATGCTGAGCCGACCGACGCTGTCCCGTCCAGGGAAGCATCTTGCAGGGATAGCGACTGTCGCTGGGAATCAGCTAGCCAGGAGCGCTGCGAACCGACTAGCTTCAGCTCCGTGCACGGTCCCTCGGCGCAAAGATCCGCTCAAGCAAGAACGCCGCATCCTCCACCGTCACCCCACCCGAAGCCGTCTCCACCGCAACCTCGCCGAGCATCCTGATCTGCAATGAAGATGGTTCCTCGATCGAATGATTGAGGGCTGTGAGTAGCCAGAGCGACGCTAGCGATCCTGTCCGCTTGTTGCCGTCAACGAACACATGCCCGGTCACGATCCCATGCAGAAGCGCTGCGCTCATCTGCCAGGAGGTGTGATAGAGGAACTCGCCGAAAGCAGTGTGGAACGGGCGAGCACACGCCGCCTGGAGCTTCTCCGGATGCTCGCCGGCAAGCCCGCCGGATAGATCGAGAGCCTTCGCGTGAAGGCTCCGAACAATCTCAACGAACTCGTCCAGCCACTCTACCGCTTCGCCATGTCCTTCAGCCACGCGACGTTGTCCTCCATGACACGCTTAACGACCTTGTTCGCCCTCTTGGCGTCAAGCTTCGCGGGCTTCTTGACCTTCACCTTTGGCTCATGTTTCGCGACCATATGTGCACTCCCGTCCGTAGCGTAACATTTCGAACCGACCGTCGCGGGCGCGGACAGCGAAAGTACCCGCGTAGCTTTTCGCAGAGACGCCGTGGGAGACACCTCCGCCCCGTCATAGAATCCGGAAGCAGCAACACCTTGCGCGAGAGTAGGTTGCCGCTAACCGCTACCCGTTGACGACCGTCCCCGGCATGCGATCGAAGAATTCCTTGCCCGCGTCCCCAAAAGCGACGCCACCACCGCCACTGGCCGGTGGCCCTTTCTGGCTGGTGGACGTTTCGACACGGCCGACCACGCAGCAAATCGCTCGGACGAAGTTGCCAGGGAGAATCCCGTCCCGGGTGTCCTCGCTGGCAATGAGCATTTCCATGTCGTAACTGTAGGACTCCACCGTTACGCGGCTAAACGTTTCCGAGGTTCTCGTGTTCGCGAGCTCCTGGACATCCTTGACAGCGCCAAACACCATGACGTGTGAACTCGTTTTGCGCGGCTCGGCAGCCTTACTGGGGAAGGTACCCATGTGGACCAGCCAGCGTGGGCCGAAAGGTGAATCGGCGGGCTGCTGTGACCGGAAGTCTTCCAAGTCTTTGAAGACGGCCAACTGCTCGACAAGTCCGGTTGTACGGACAACAACCCAGGCTCCTTCCCTGAGATTGCCACTCGGTGCAGTCAAGTCTTCGAGAAGGACTACTTGTTGATAAAGGGGTGCGCCCTTCTCATCGACAATCTCCACCGTCAACCAATGGCAGTAGGGACAGTCATCGCCGAACTGCCCGATCACGCGTCCGACGAGCCTGCTGTTCCCCGAGAACGAAGGGTGCGTGCAGTCGATGGTTCCATTGGTGATGTGAGCCGTGAGGTGTGCCCCGCTTGTGTCTTCCCAGACACTGGTCGTTCCACCACTGCCATCCTTCGTTCGCCGCCCCGAATTCACTACGTCGAGGAGATGCGTCTCCGTCATGATCCCGATGCACGGATGGTGTCGGGTCATTGGTCACCAGGCCGCGTAATCCCCTCCAACAGCCGGGCGCTGGCCGCCGCGATCTCCTCCACCGCCGCCTCGAACGCCGCCACTTTCTTCGGCGATGGCTGCCGGTACCCCGAGATCTTCCGCACGTACTGCAGCGCCGCCTCCCGGATCGCCTCCTCCGGCGCCACCTCGTCCCGCTCCCGCAACCGCTTGATGCTCCTGCACATACCTGCACCGTAGCGCCCGAGCCAAATTCGCAAAAGTGATCCGCCACGCTTGCAGATCCGCCCCCGCCGGCCCCAGAATCGCCCCGGGAGCCACTCGTCACTCGGCCGGCGCCACCGGTTCGCCGCGTTAGGGCCGTCCGAAAACCGAAAAGTGCCGAGCAATTGAATCCAGGAGCCTCGACCCGCGCGTCGGAAAACCGAAAAGTGCCGAGCAATTGAATCCAGGGAGGTCCCGATGTTACGCACGAACTGACGCACTGTAGCGATGACCGGCCGAAGCCCCGGGACTATCGCGCCGCCTCGACGCAGGTGACACCCTCCGGCCCGACGACGGCCGAATGCATCGTGCCGGGCTCGATGTCCAGCCGGTCGCCCGGGCGCAGCTCGATCTTCTCGCCGGTTTCGGACAGCCGGAACGTGATGGACCCGCGCAGGCAAAACAGCACCTTGTGGTAGGCGTGGCTGTGGCCCGAGTACGCCTCTCCCGGCCCATTCGACCAGCGGCCCGGGGTCAGCCCCTCCCGGTCGAACACGGCCATCACGTCGGGTTCACTGAATTCTGCGGACAGGAGCGTAACCTTGGCCGCCATTCGCCAGGTCCTATCGAGACTGCGCCACCCAGCCCCAGTCTACGACCGCCCTGCGCGAGGGCCGAACGGCTCTATGGCAGGAACGTAGCGGTGCTATAGTAGAAGTTAACACTGTCGAAAGGGCGAACAAGGTGCAGGCCACTCGTCAGGAGATTCTCGACTACTTGCGCCGCCGGAGTCACGGCACGGTGAAGGACCTCGGCGAGCACCTCGGGCTCACCTCCACCGGCATCCGCCAGCATCTGACCGTCCTCGAGCGGGACGGCCTGGTGGAAGCCAACGAGGAACGTGGCCACGTCGGCCGCCCCGCGCTGGTGTATCGCCTCTCCGCGGAAGGCGACGGCCTCTACCCCAAGATGTACGACGACCTCGCCAACGCCCTCATCGAGGAGGCGCGCACGCTCCTGGGCCCGGAAGGCCTGCAGCGGCTGATGAAGAACGTCGCGGGGCGGTTCTCGGGCCAGCACACACCACGCCTCGAGGGCAAGCCGCCCACCGAGCGGCTCGAGGAGACGGCGAGGATCATGACCGATCGGGGCAACGTCGTCGAGGCCGCCTGGGTCGGCGACGACTACTTGATTCGCAAGCACACGTGTCCGTACTGGAACGTCGCGACGAAGAACAGCGCCGTGTGCGCGCTGGACGTGGAGTTCGTGCGACAGCTCGCGGGCGCCGACGCGCGCCTCAGCTCCAGCCTGCTTCGCGGCGACGAATGCTGCACGTTCCGCGTGCGCCCGCGTGCGGTCATGGCCTCTGCGAACGGGAACGGCCGCTAAGCGATACCGGTCCACACCGCGACGGCGAATCCAAACGCGAGCAGCGCCCCGAAGAGCATGTGCAGGCCGGCGGTCTGCGCCAGCACCGCGTTCAACGCGCGCGGGGAGGTCTGGCTCATCTCGAAACGCACGAGACGCACGGCGAGGGGCAGCGTTAGCAGGGTGACCAGCACCGGCCATGGCGCTGATCCCGCGATCGCCATCACGATCACGACGGCGTACGCGCCAAGCGTCAGCGCGATGAACTCGTAGTCCGCCAGCGGCCGCCCCGCGAGCGCCGCCAGCGTCCACTTGTTGTTGCGCCGGTCGTTCTCGATGTCGCGCACGTTGTTCGCGTGCAGAATCGCCGCCACCAGCAGACCGATCGGCACCGACGCGACGAAGGCCTCCCACGCGAAGGCCTCCGTCTGCACGTAGTACGCGCCCATGACGATGACCGGCCCCATGAACACGAACACCACGGCCTCGCCCAGTCCCCTGTACGCAAGTGAAAACGGCGACGCCGTGTAGAAGTACCCAGCGAGCACGCTCGCGATGCCCAGGGCCAGTACCGGCCAGCCCACCATCGTCGCAATCGTCAGTCCGATCGCCGCGCCCGCCACAAAGGCGACGACGCCACCCAGAAGCACCGCCCGCGCCGGCAGCATGCCGCGCTGGATGACACCCGACTGGCCGAGCGACTCCATGTTATCGGTACCCTTAACATGGTCAAAGTAGTCGTTCACCAGGTTCGTGCCCGCGTGGATCGCCACCGATCCCAACAGGGCCAGGACGAAGAGCAGCGCGTGGAACTCCTCCTGGGCTGCGATCGCGGTGCCGACGACCACCGGGATGATGGAAGCGGTGAACGAGACGGGGCGGAGTGCGGCGAACCACGTGCGAACTATGCGCATTACCGCATGCTAGGGTGGCCGGCCTCCGGCGGCAATCGGTCGATGCGGCGCCGGCATATCGTGCTCGCACGACATAAGTGTTCTCGGCTCGGATTGGTCTCGTCCTCGCCTGCCTGCCCGACGCGCGCCGCGCGTATAATGGCGCGAAGCCACGGGTGTCCCGCGGCCGGGACAGCATTCATCCCCCGGTATTCCCGTTGTCCAGCGCGCCGGTGCGTCCGGCGGAGCGCGTTGCGGGACGCCGCGGAGCTGCGAGAGGGCATTGGGACGGGACGCGCCGGATCGCGCGCGTACGGAGGGGCATGGCGGCCAAGACGTGGGTGGGGCGTTTCTGCGTGACCGATGGTCATGTGGCGGAAGACGGTCCCTGGCTCAGTTCGCTCATCCGCCAGCGGCCGGACGACGAGCCCGACGAGTTGTACGTGGTGGTTGAACCCGCGTCGCCGGGGAGCGTCGAGTTCACCGCGCAACTCGTCGAGGTGATCGCGCGCCTGTACCGCAAGGACGCGCTGTCCCTCACCGGCGCGCTCACCCGGTCCCTCCGCGCGGCCCACCAGCACCTCGCCGATTGGAATAGCAAGAGCCTTCCCGAGCACCGTATCGGCGCCGGTTCGAGCTGCCTCGCCCTGAGCGGTAGGGACGCTTACCTGGCGCAGGTGGGACCGAGCCTGGCGTACCTTCGCAAGCACGACGGCACGCTTCGCCGGTTACAGGCTGAGGCTCCTGACCTGCAGTCGGCGCTGGGTATGTGTGAGGACTTCCAGCCGCGGCTTACGCGGATTGCGCTGGAACCGGGCGATCTTGTGCTCATCGCGTCATCTTCGCTTGACCGACTCGCATCCCGGGACCACATCGAAACCTTGCTGTCGCAGGATGCCGACACCGTGCTCCCCGAGTTCTACCTGCTGTGCAAGGACACGCCGAATCTCGCGCTCGTGCTGCTCTCCTGTTTCGAAGAGCCGCTCGACACGCCGCCGGACTTCCTCACGCATGGCGGAGACGCACGCGAGGAGACTCCTGCGCCGATCGACCACCAACCGGCGCCGCAGACCGAAGGCGTGCTGGTCGAAGTGGGAGTACCTGACGGGGCGCCGCAAACGGGAGCGGCATCCATCGCCGCCGCGATGCCCGGCGACAGCCTGCCGCTTCCGCCTCGCCCGGTACTGGCACAGGTGGACGAGATTCGCGAATCGACGGCTCCGCCCCCGCCGCCCGACCTGAAGCTTCGAGGCGGTGGTGCCACGCCGAGGTACAGGAAGAGCACCGGCCCCGGCATCGCCATACCGCAGTTCAGGGTGCCGCGCCTGGCAGTCTTCGCCGCGCTGGCGCTGCTGGTGCTGGGCCTGCTCGCGTATTGGCAGCTTCCCGGGTCGGTGCAGGAAAGCCGCGAGGACAGGTTCGCCTCGCTCGTGGCCGGGGCTCGCGAGGCGAACGCCCGGGCGCAGGCGACCAACGATCCCGGCCTGAAACGCCAGCTGCTGGCCGATGCGCGCGTGAAGCTCGACGATGCCGCGAACATCCATGGCGACAGCGCCGATGTCCAGGCGCTGCAGTCGGACGTGACGGCCGCGCTCAACGTCCTCAACGCCGTGTACGAAGTGAAGGACGCCACCGTCGTAGCGGATCTCGCGCAGGTTGTGACAGGCGACCTGGGCGCGACGCAAATCATCCTCGGCGGGGATGCAGCATACGTACTGGACTTGGAGGGAAGGCGCGTGCTGCGCGTGCCCACCGGCGGTGGTGCGCCGGAGACGATCGTCGAAGAAGGCCAGACGATCAACCTGCTGACCGCGTCACGGCCGGTTGAGATCGCCTGGGCCGACCAGACCCAGAGCCTGATGATCCTCGATGACCAGCGCCAGGCATTCACGTACTTCCCGGGTCAGGGGACGCTGCCGCTCGCCGTGCGCGCGGCCGATAGCCTTGGCTCGATGGATGCGATCGCGACATCAGCCGGGAACCTGTACATCCTGGACCGCGGACAGAATCAGGTGTGGCGCTATCTGCCGGGAGAAGGGGGCTTCGACAGCGAACGGACCGCCTTGCTCGACGAGGCCGACCTCGCGGACGCGACGGAGCTGGCGGTGGCGCAGGACGTGTACATCCTGGACGCGAAGAAGGGCGTGCGGCGGTTCGTGCTGAAGGCGGAGGCGTCGTTTCCGCTCGCCGGCATCGACAGCCCGCTTCTTTCGCCGGCCTCGCTGTCAGTGCTCCCGGGTTCGAACCGCATCGTCATCGCGGACACGGGCAACAAACGGGTCGTCGTCGCCAGCAGCGACGGGCGGTTCCTGCGCCAGATCGTCAGCGCCAGCTTCACGGACCTGCGCGCGGTCTCCGTCGATGAGGGCGCGGGGGTGATGTACGTGCTCAACGGCGACACCGTCCTCACCGCCGCCTTCCCGCCGTAGAACCATGCCTGAAATCAGCCGCTTCTACGGCATCATCATCAGGATGTACTTCCGCGAACATGATCCGCCGCACTTTCGCGCAGAGGCTGCAGGTGAGTTCGCGTCCTTTTCCATCGAACAAGTCGGGCTCATCGAGGGATCGCTTCGCGCAGGGCCGCGCGCCTGGTTGTAGAATGAGCACAACAACATCAAGCCGAGCTCACGGAGGACTGGGAACGGGCAAGGAATGCCAGGCCGCTCGTGAAGATAGCGCCACTCGACTAGGCCCCCAAGTGACGATCGACCGCATCACGAAGTTTCATCGAGTTGTAGGTGTGGCAGTACTGCCTCCCTATACCGTACAGCTCATGTTCGACGACGGGATGGTCCGCCGCGTAGACCTCGAACCAGAACTGGACGGCGAGGTCTTTGAACCGCTCAAGGATCCAGGGTTCTTCGCACAGGTTCACATTGAGGGTGGCACGATCGCATGGCCAAACGGCGCCGACCTCGCGACGGAATTCCTGTACGAGGCGGGCGAACTCATCTCTCCGCCGGCCAACTGACAGCTCCGATTAACCTCGAGTAATCGCGCCTTCGCTCGCGCTCGACACCAGCGCGGCATACTTGGCCATCACGCCGGTGGTGTAGCGCGGGGGCGGCGCTTTCCAGTCGCGCAGGCGCGCGGCGATCTCGTCGTCGGAGAGCTCGACGTCCAGGCGGCGGTTCGGGATGTCGAATGAGACCATGTCGCCTTCGCGGATCGCGGCGATGGGGCCGCCGGCGACGGCCTCCGGCGCGACGTGACCGGCCATGAGGCCGCGCGTGGCGCCCGAGAAGCGGCCATCGGTCAGCAGTGCGACGGTCTCGCCCAGTCCCTCGCCGACGATCGCTGATGTGACGCCCAGCATCTCGCGCATGCCGGGGCCGCCCTTCGGCCCTTCGTAGCGGATGACGACAACATCTCCGGCGTGGATCTCCTTGCGCGTGACGGCGGCCATGGCATCCTCCTCGCGGTCGTAGACGCGCGCAGGGCCGCGGTGGTTCAGGCGCTCGTGGCCGGCGACCTTGATGACGCAGCCTTCGGGGGCGAGGTTGCCCCGCAGGATGACCAGCCCGCCCGTCTTCTTCAGCGGCGCATCGACCGTCACGACGACGTCCTGTCCCGGCGTCTCGTGCGCCGGGGCCACCTCCTCCGCCAGCGTGCGCCCGCTGGGTGTCGGGCGAGAGCCATCGAGAACCCCGGCATCCACCAGCCGCTTGGCGACCAGCTCCATGCCACCGGCGCGGTCCAGGTCGGCGGCCAAGTAGCGTCCCCCGGGACGCAGGTCGGCGATCAGCGGAGTGCGCGCGCTGACGGTGTCGAAGTCGTCGATCGTCAGCGGCACATTGGCTTCGCGGGCGAGCGCCAGCAGGTGGAGGACGGCGTTCGTTGAACCGCCGGTCGCGGCTACGCCGGCGATTGCGTTCTCGAACGCCGGGCGCGTCAGGATGTCGAGCGGCCGGACGTTGCGCCGGAGCACGTCCATGACGATCTCTCCGGCGCGCACACCCGCGTCATCCTTGCGCGGATCGACGGCCGGGATGCCGTTCATGCCGACAGGCGAGAGGCCGAGGAACTCCATCGCCAGCGACATGGTGTTCGCCGTGAACTGTCCGCCGCAGGCGCCGGGGCCGGGGCAGGCAGTCTTCTCGAGCTGCTCCAGCTCCTCGTCCGAGAGGGTGCCCGCCGCGTTCGCGCCGACGGCCTCAAAGACGTCCTGGATGTTCACGTCGCGGCCCTTGTATCGGCCGGCCAGGATGGTCCCGCCGTACACCACGATGCCGGGGATGTTCAGGCGGGCGAGAGCCATCGCGGCGGCCGGGATGGTCTTGTCGCAGCCGACGAGGCAGACGAGCGCGTCGAACATGTAGCCGCGCGTGCAGAGCTCGATCGAGTCGGCGATGATCTCGCGCGAGATGAGGGAGGTCTTCATGCCTTCCGTGCCCATAGTGATGCCGTCGCTGATGGCGATGGTGTTGAATTCCATCGGCGTGCCGCCCGCCTTGCGGACGCCCTCGGCCACCTTTGCGGCGAGCAGACGGAGGTTGAAGTTGCACGGCATCGTCCCGATCCAGGTGTTGGCGATGCCCACAATCGGCTTCTCGATGTCCTCCTTCGTGAAGCCGATGCTGTAGTAGTAGCTGCGGGCTGCGGCGCGCGTCGGGCCGTCGGTGATGGTGCGAGAATTGTGCTTGGGATCGAATGCCATGCGTCCCTCCGTGAGGCTCAGGTTAGCAGGAGTGCACTGGAGAGACACGGAGCGGCGTTTGGCCGTGACCCTGGCGAGGACCAGGGGCCGTCCGATCTCACTTCAGCGCTTCGAGCCAGTCACCCAGTGCGCGGATCGCCTCGGCGTAGACGTCCTCGCGGGTGCGGCCCGATGACTTGCGGACCGCAAAGCCGTGGTCAGCACCGTCGAGGAGGTGGAGTTGCGCGCCGCGGACCTCCTTCGAGGCCCCGCGCAACTCCTCCGGCGATCCGAAGGCATCGTTGGTGCCGGAGACGAACAGCGTGGGGAGCCGGAGCTTCGCAAAGTGCTCGGTGCGCGGCTGCTCGGGTTTGCCGGGCGGGTGCAAGGGATATGCGAAGAGGGCGAGCGCATCGGCCTCCGTGCCCTGCGCGACGACCTGCGATGCGATGCGTCCGCCCATCGACCGCCCGCCGACGACGAGCTTCTTCCTCGGCTCCCGTACAGCCTCGATGACCGCCCTCCAGGCAGCTTCGAGCACGGGTGGACGGTCGGGCCCTTTCTTGCCGGCCTCCATGTAGGGGAACTGGAACCGGACGGTCGTGATGTCGCGCGCCGCGAGGTCGCGGGTGGCGTACGCGCCGAACGGATCGCGGATGTTGGATCCGGCGCCAGGAGCGTAGACGAAGATCCATCGACCCGTTCGCGAAGGCGTGGTCTGGAGAGCGGTGATCACTCCGTGCTCAGCGACCGGGATGCGAAGCTGCTTGTCCACCATGCGCGAGTTTCCTGTCGACTATCCCGGCTACTGGTTGGCCTCGAGCCGTTGCAAGACCAGATCGACGTAGGGCTTGAGCTCGTCCTGCGGAGGCGTGGCGCCGGCGCGGACCGAGCCCACGGCCACCGTCGCGCTGCCGCTCTTGAAGGCGACGACCAGGATCGTGATATCGACGACGGTGCCCTGTGCGTTGGTCTGCCCGGTCAGCGTGCCGGCAAACGAGCCCTCGCCCACTGCCGCGAAGTCGACCGGCGTCACGACAACGGCTGCGGGGTCGATGAAGACTCCGCCGAACTGCCCGGCCAGCGCGCCCGGGGCCGCGAGCCGCTGTGCGGCCAAATTCGCGCACGTCGTGGCACCCTCCGGGTTCTTGTAGATGGTGACCAGGGAGAAGAAGGTAAGCGTCTGTCCGCCGATGAAGGCGTTGATGATGTCCTCGGGCTGAAGCGTGACGGTGCGTCCAACCAGCCGCCCGCACGCCTCGACATCACCGGCCTGCTCGGGCTGCGCGGCCGCGAACGCGGCGTTGTCAGCCGTCGTGTCGGATTGGATCTTCCACGGAGCGATGACATCGAGGTCATCGGGAAGCAGGACAACCGCGTTGACAAGAGCCGTCGCGCGCGCGTCATCGAAGTCCGCTCCGGGCGTGGTGGGGGGAAGCGTTGCGCGCGGTGTGGTAGCCGTGGTGGGCCCGGCCGGCGTCGCCGCCGAAATCGCCGCAGTCGCGGAGGGCGCCGTGTTCGTCGGTGTGGCCTCTTTTTGGTCGCTGCCGCTGCACGCGCCGACCGCCACCGCCGTGGTTACCATGATCGCGACTGCGAGACTTATCCTGAACATGCCACCCCCTCGAGTTGCCCGACCTCATCGGTCAGAGGCGTACACCTTGCGGGACAGCGGCGCGAGGATCAAGGCGGCGATGCAGCGTCGAGGATCGGGCGGTTCAGGGGGCCTGGATCTTGATGTCCTTGTTATTGATGAGACCCAGCTGGTCGAACGGCCAGTAGGTGATCCACGCCTGGCCGATGATGTTCTCCTCGGGCACAAATTCGCACTGCTGCTGCGGGGAGCAGCTGCTGCCCCACGCGTGCGAGTCGAAGCTGTTGCGCCTGTTGTCGCCCAGGACGAAGTACATGCCCGCGGGGACGACCCTGGGGCCGTAGGTGTAGTTGGGCGTGGCCAGCACGTAGTTCTCCGTCAGCGCGACGCCGTTGATGTAGACCTTCTCGTCCCTGATCTCCACCGTATCGCCCGGGACGCCTATGACACGCTTGATGAAGTCACGGTCCGGATCCAGCGGGAACCGGAACACGACGACGTCGCCGCGGTTGGGCGCCCGGAAGAGGTGACGCTCGCCATCGTCGCTGCCGGGCAGAAAAGGCAGGACGTCGTGCAGGCGGCCCATGTCCAGCCGGTAGTAGATGGCCTTGTTGACCAGCAAGTACTGGTCGTTGTGCATGGAAGGCTCCATGCTCGCGCCCTCGACCCGGAAGTTCTGGACGACGGCGCGCACGGCGAAGAAGATCAGCAGCGCCAGGATGACCGTCTCGACAAGCTCGCGGGCGACCTTGCGGCCGCGCGCGCCGCGGCGCCTGCGCTCGATGCGCTCGTAAGCGATGGCACTGTCGTAGGCGCGGGGGCTCAGGCCCATGTCGGCCTCGGTGTAGTCGAGCTCGAGCGACGCTGGCACGTCGTACGGGGCCGGGGACGCCTCCACACCGCCGAATCCGGTGCCGGGAGCGGCAGACTCTTGCGCGGCGGGCGTGGGCGGCCGTTCGGCGCGATCGTACAGCGGCCGAGTCCACGATTCCGTGGGCTGCTCGCTAGAGAGATCTGGTGGTGTCTGCTCTGGCTCGGAAAAAGGTCCGGAAGAACCTCCCGGACCGGCGGGATCATAGGACATAAGCCCCTCAGTCTACCACGGGCGCGCCCGCTCCTCTGTTAGAATCACGCGATTCATGGATGTGTCACCACCTGAGGCCATCCGGGGCGAGCCGGAAGCCGAAGCAGCCCTCGTGCGGCGCGCTCTGGACGGCGATCTGGATGGCTTCAACGGCCTCGTCGCGTTGCACCAGCGCGCCGTGTACAACCTGTGTTTACGTATGCTCGGCAGCGCGCCCGCTGCGGAGGATGCCGCACAGGACGCATTTCTCTCCGCATTTCGCAGCCTCCGGACGTTCCGTGGCATGGCGTTTCGCCCCTGGCTGATGCGCATCGCGGCGAACGCTTGCACGGACGAGCTTCGCCGCAGGGGGCGCCGGCCGGCTCTTTCGCTCGATGCCCCCCTTGCGGGTTCCGACGAGCACATCGACGTGCCGGACCCGGCGGTAGGCCCGGAGGTCGAAGCGCTGCGGGCGGAGCAGGCGGCCTTGGTGCAGTCAGCGCTGCTTCGGCTGCCGGAGGAGCAACGGCTGGCCGTGGTCATGTGCGACATACAGGGGTTCGCGTACGAGGAGATCGCCCTCACCATGCGATGCTCTGTGGGCACGGTGAAGTCCAGAATCGCCCGCGGGCGGGAGAAGCTCAGACGCGAGTTAGGGCCCATGAAGGAACAATCGTTGAATCTGGAGCGTCAGAGGATTGAGACGTGAAGCAGGGTACGCCCCTGGCGCGGGGAGTGGTGTGAAAAAACTGTTGCGAATCCTTGGCAAGCGCCACCAAACCGATATCGAGGCGCTTTCCGCCTACCTCGATGGGAGGCTTGAAGCGTCCCGTGCATCGGCGGTGATCGCGCATGTCGCCGCGTGCGAAACCTGCCGGACCGTGCTGGAGGGGATGCGCTCGACGCGGGCGATGCTCCGGGCGATGCCCAGTGTGGACGCCCCGCGCTCCTTCCGGCTGCGCCAGGCGGATGTGGAGGCGGCGCCGCGCGTTCCAGCGCGAACGTCCCCGATGCTTCGATGGTCGCCCGTGGCCGCGGGCGTGGCGGCGGCGGTGTTCGTCGTGGTGCTGGGAGCGGATCTGGCAACGCGCGACAGCGGTGGCGGCGCGTCACTCGCCAGCCGCCAGGCGGACGAGCGCACGGGCATGATCCAGGACGACGCAACGTTCTCGCAGGAGGCAAGCAAGGGCGCGCCGACCGGCGCCGGTCAGTCGGATGACTTCGACGGCTCGGGTGGTGCGATACGTCCTCCGGACACCGGGACGTCGATCGCGGCGGGGTCGGGACCAGCGGCCGATGCATCGACCGAGGTGCCGCTCACAGCCGCGCCCACGCCGAACGCCACGGAGGCCCCCGTCGAAGCGATGATCCCTGCGGACACGTCGTCAGCACCGAACACGGCACCCGAGCCAGCAGGGTCAACCGCGCCCGATGCAGGCGCAGACGCGGCCGCGCCAACAGGCCCGCCGCCTGATGGTGACGCGAGCGTGCCCGCACCGGGGGCCGCTGCTCCCGAGCTGGCCACCCAGCCCGCAGGAGCGATCCCGCCCGGGGCGTCCCGGACGGAAGCGCCGGCCTCGCGCGTCGACGTGCGCCCGTCGGCCACCGCCGTGGGTGAGATAACCGCGCTGGCCGACGAAAGCGAAAACGACGATGGCGGGAACCGGACGGGCTTCTTCATCGTCGAGATAGCAGCGGCAGTCGCCGCGGTGGCGTCGGGGGTCACCTTCGTGGCCTGGCGCACGAGGAGGAGAGGAACAGCGTGATGAGCACAAAACGATGGATGGTCCTGGCGGGGCTGAGCGGTGCGGTCTTCCTGTCGCTGGTGGCGGCGACCTGCGGCAGCACGAAGACCACGATCCAGAACACGGATAATCAGTCGACCGGCATAAGCGTCTCCGGGCAGGGAAACGTCGCCGGGAAGCCGGATCTCGCGAACATCTCCCTCGGCGTGAGCGCGCTGGCCCCGACGGTTGCGGAGGCGCGGACGCAGGCGGCGACGTCCCTGGGTGCGATGATCGACTCGATGAAGGCGAACGGCGTCGACGAGAAGGACATCCAGACATCATCGCTCAGCATCTATCCGGAATACAACTACATGAACGACGGCCGGCAGGAGTTGCGCGGCTTCCGGGTGCAGAACACCGTGAATGCGAAGATCCGCGACATCGACAAGACCGGCGAGATCGTGGATGAGGCGGTGGACGCCGGCGGCAACGACACGACCATCAACGGGATCAGCTTTAGCATCGAGAATCCGGACGAACTGAAGAAGCAGGCGCGCGAGGAAGCGGTCGCCGACGCAAAGGCGCGAGCGGAGACGCTGGCGAGCGCGGCCGGAGTGTCGCTGGGCGACGCGATCAACATCAGCGAGAGCTCCTACGCACCGCCGGTGTTCTATGAGGGGCGGGCAGCCGATTCGGCCGCCGGGGCACCGCTTCCGGAGACCCCGATCGAAGCCGGAGAGCTGGACGTGACGGTGGACGTGAGCATCACGTTCGCAATCAACTGACCGACAGCGACACAAGACCACAAAGAGGCGCCCTCCTGCGGGGCGCCTCTTTGTGTCGCCCGGATCGGTACAATGGGGCACCGATACCGAAGGCCTGCGATGCAGCCGAATAGGAACACATGGCGACCGACCAGAAGCGCGATTACTACGACCTGCTCGGCGTGGCCCGAAATGCCACTGCGGACGACCTGAAGAAGGCGTTCCGCCGCTTGGCGATGGAGTACCACCCGGACCGGAACAGCGAGCCCGGCGCCGAGGCGAAGTTCAAGGAAGTGAACGAAGCCTATGAGGTGCTCTCCGACCCGGAGAAGCGCTCCATGTACGACCGCTTCGGCCACGCTGCGGCGACCGGGGGGGACGGCTTCGCGCGCGGGTTCGAGGGGTTCGGTTTCGGCGGCCTCGGCGACATCTTCGACGCCTTCTTTGGCGGAAGCGCCACCAGGGCGCAGCGCGGCCCCGCACGTGGGGCGGATGTCCGCAAGACCGTGCCCCTGGCCTTCGAGGAAGCGGTCTTCGGCGTCGATAAGGAGATCGAGATCGCTACCGCGGAGCTGTGTCCGTCCTGCAACGGGTTGCGCGCGGAGCCGGGCACGCAGCCGGAGCGCTGCCCGACCTGCAACGGGAGCGGGGAGACGCGCCGGGTACAGCAGAGCATCTTCGGCCAGTTCGTGAACGTGGCCATGTGCGAGCGCTGTCGCGGCGAAGGACGCATCATCACGGCGCCGTGCAAGCACTGCAAGGGCACCGGGCGCGAGAAGCGCAAGCGAAGGCTACAGGTGAAGATTCCCGCCGGCGTCGACCATGGACAGCAGATGCGCATGAGCGGCGAAGGAGAGCTGGGATCGAACGGCGGGCCGCGGGGGAACCTCTATCTCCAGCTCAATGTGAGACCGCACGAGATCTTCCGCCGAGACGACGACGACCTGCTGCTGGAGCTGGATCTCACGTTCGCGCAGGTGGCCCTGGGCGACCTCGTTGAGGTGCCGACCATCGAGGCAGAGCCGCAAGAGCTCCGCATCCCCTCCGGCACGCAGACAGGAGAAACGTTCATCCTCAAGGGGAGAGGCGTTCCGCGGCTGCGGGGCAGTGGCCGCGGCGACCTCATCGTCCACGCAAACGTGATGACGCCGAAGAACCTGACGAAGGAGCAAAAGGACCTGCTGAAGAAGCTGGCGGAGTCCATGGGCCTCGACGTCAAGCCACAGGAGGACCGTGGCTTCATGGGCAAGATCAAGGGTGCCCTGGGGTAGCTGACAGGCGGCAGAGAACGGTGGCTGCCTTCGGCGTTATTCCGGATTCGGGCTACTTCGTGGCGACGAAGGCGGCGTACAGCGGCTGCTCCAGTTCCAGCTCCCGAACACCCGTAAGGCCCGCCTCACCGGCCATTTCTTCGATCTCGAAGCGAGTGAAGAAGCCCACTGCGTGGCCGCCCTTCGCGACCGCCTGCGGAATCTCGTAGAAGAGGTCGATGTGCGCGAGTACGGCGTTGTAGAGGCCGATGCAGTCCTCGATGCTCTCCGGTCCCCGGATCTCTGTGATGAGCAGCGTGCCGCCCTCTCGCAGGGCATTGCGCGCGTTGACAAGCACGACGCGGGCGTCGTCCATCTCGTGCAGGGAGATCTGGGTGTAGATGAAGTCGAAGGAGTCGACGCTGGTCAGGTCCTCCGCGCGCATCTCCTCTGCGTGGACGCGCTCGCCCAGGTCCGCGCCATCGATGCGCTGCCGGGCTAGTGCGATAGACGTAGGGTCGGGGTCAAGGCCCGTGATCGTGCACTCCGGGAATGCGCGCGCGAGCGATACGAGGCCGGCCCCGGCGCCACACCCCAACTCGAGGATCGTGCCGCCGGCCGCTAAACGGTCGCGCAGACCGGGGACTGCGGGCAGCAGCACACTGGGAAGGAACAGCTCGTAGGCGGCCTTGCTGAAGGCGTGGATGGTTTCCACCATCTCCTGTCCGTACTCGGCGAAGGGGATGCCCTCGCCGGTAGCGAGGCAGTCGCCGACACGATCGGCAAGGCGCGACTCGACCGCATTGTTGAAGACGAGCCCGGCCTGATAGTGGAAGTCCTCATCATCCAGAAGGAGCGAGTCCATGAACGGGGCCATCGTGAAGCGGGCGGCGGCCGGATCGTAGTCGAGAAGCTCGCCCGCCAGTGCCGTCTTTGCCCAGGCGCGGACGTAGCGGGCATCGAGGCAGCACTTTTCCGCGATCTCGTCGAGCGTGAGACCGTTGCCGCTCTCGTGGATGGCCTGCAGGACACCGTGCTTGAGGCCGTAGTAGGCCATGCGGAGGCTCGCGGCGCCGGCGGCCCATTCGAACAGCTTCAGCGCCTGGCCCTCTTTGGTGAGGAACGTCTGCACGGATGTCTCCCTGGACTGTCGCGGGCGCGGCCGCCGGGGCTCTCTATATGTTCGCAGCGCGACGGCGTCCCGCGCTCATCTAACGATCGCCGCGCGGCATTAGACACCACGCGAAGGTACGGAACAACAGGGCGTCAAGGCAGACGATAGGCCCAGACGGCGAAGAGCGGGTCGTGAGAGGCGCCGCCGGCAGGGGTGCAGTCGCGGGCCTGCACATCGCCAAAGCCGCCCGCGTACTTGAAATAGGTTGCGATGAGGGTGGCGCGGTCGCGATCGTCGAGGCTGCGCCAGATGCGCACCGCCTTGGTGGGGAACATCCGGTCGGAGTAGGTGACGACGAACGGCGCGCCCGGTTTCAGCACACGAGCGACGTCGCGGAAGATCTCGACCGGGCGCGTCATGTACTGGATCGAGACGGTAACCACCGCGCCGTCGAACTCGGCGTCTGTGTACGGCATGCGCGGGTTGGCGTTGAGGTCGTGGACTGTGTAGTCCGTGATCTGGTGGTTCTCCCGGAGCTCGACCTCGTTCAGGCCCAGGCCGGCGAGGCGGGACCACTGGAGGTCGTCGGCGAGGTGGGAGCGATAGCTCGACATAAGGTCGAGCAGCGCGCTACGCTTCGGCAGCACTTCGCTGTAGAGCCGCCCGGCAGCTTCAATCGCGCGGTCATCGATGTGCACCAGCAGTCGAGGGGCGGCGTAGAACAGCCGGTCGGGCGACTCGTCCTCACGTTCGAAGAACTCCGGTCTAAAGGCTGATTCGTCCACGTGAAGCCATCGTACTGTGGCATCCTTGCGAGCGGTAACGGGATCGTTAAGGCTCGCCACGCAGACTGGGTAAATCGGGCGCGGGCCCCGGATCGGGTGGCGAATCGAGCCGATCGCGGGTTGCGCCGCTTACCGCTTGTTGTCGAGAATGAGGAAGCAACGGAAGAGGCAAACAGATGCCGGTGCTGAGCAAGGACGAGATCAAGGCCCGCCTGAAGTCGTTGGACGGTTGGAAGCTGGATGACGGCGAGCTGGAGAAGAAGTACCAGTTCGCCGGCTTCGAGGAATCGATGGCGTTCGTGAACCGCGTAGCGGCGCTGGCCACGGCGGCCGATCACCATCCGGATATTAGTATCAAGTACGACCGGGTGAAGCTGACGCTCTCCACCCACAGCGAAGGCGGCGTGACCGAGAAGGATTTCGCCCTCATCGGCCAGATCGACGGCTAGTCCCTGGCCACGAATCCGGTAGAGACAAACGGGGGCATGCGGGTAGCGTCCGGCGGGCAAGATCTCGAATGGCAATCGGCGCGGCCGAAGACCGCCGCGATGCGCGAGGAACGGGTGGAAGAAGAGCAGTCGGCGCGCGAATTTGTATCTTCGCCGGTATTTCGGCAGATTCTCAACTGGTCGGTGCTGATCGTCGCGCTCGTGTTCTTCGTCGTCCCCCGCGTGTCGCCGTTTGGCGGCCTGAACGGCGCCATCAACGACCTCAACGTCTTCCGCCGCTTCAGCGAGTGGCTCATCGGCAAGACCGAGGATCTTTTTCGAGACTACGGCTACTACGTCGTCTTCTTCGGGGTTCTGGCAGAGAACAGCATGTTCATCGGGCTGCTGGTGCCGGGCTCCGTCATCCTGCTGCTGGGCGGCCTTTCGGCGGAGAACGGCTCGATCAGCGTCTGGTGGGTGATCGGCCTCGCGATCGCCGGAACAATCATCGGCGACACGCTGAGCTACTTGACGGGACGGCTGGGCTGGGCCCGATTCATGGAAAAGGGCGCGATGGGCAAGGCGCTCGAGAAGATGCGCGAGCCCGTGCACTCGAACAGCGTCTGGATCATCCTCGGTTACCACTTCGCCGGCTATTCGCGGCTCATCGGTCCGGTGGCGGCCGGCCTGTTCCACATTCCCTACCGGCGCTGGGCGCCGCTGGACTACCTGGGCGCGACGCTATGGGTGATCGTGTTCACCTCGATCGGCGTCATCATGGGGCTGGCCGGCGTGGAGTTCGGTGACACGAAACGCATGGTGCAGATCCTGGAGATCGGCATCTTCGCGGTGTTCGGGACGGCGGTGGTACTCGCCTTCATCCGCTTCAATAAGGACCAGGGTGGTTCGGGCGGCGGGCCCGCGACTCGGCCCGGCCACGGCCATCCCGCCACCGTGGTCGTGCCGGTTGACGACAACTGATATTGAGCGTGGTAGGCCGTGCTACCTTGTCCGTCGTGAGGACGCTCCCTGACTATTTGCGAAGCGGGTTGGACCTCGTGTTCGTGGGGATTAATCCTGGCACGAAGTCCGCAGCGACAGGCCGCCACTACGCTGGCCCCGGCAATCACTTCTGGCCGCTTCTCTTCGAGTCCGGTCTTATCTCCGAGCCCCTCACCTACAAAGATGACGCGCGCGTGCTCGAGTGGAACATCGGCCTGACGAACATGGTCGCCCGATCGTCGCCATCCCTTACCGACCTGACGCTGGCAGAGCTGCGGGCAGGCGCGAAAACGCTGCGAGGGAAGCTGGCCACATACCATCCGAGGATCGTCTGCTTCAATGGTAAGCGCATCTACGAGGTGTTCGCCGGGTATGCGTGCGAATTCGGCTCACAGCCCGAACGCATCGACGGGACGAAGGTGTACGTGATGCCCTCCACGAGCGCGCGCACCGCCGCCTACCAGCGGGCTGACAAGCTGCGCTTCTTCCAGGACCTCGCGCGCATGGTCGGGCGCGAGCGCAAGGTAGCGTCGTGAGCGTCACAAATCCGGCGCCAGAGATCCCCGTGTTCTCTCAGCGCCTGGACGAGGTGCTGGGAATGATGATCAAGGGCGACGCGCCGAACGCCGGTCGCTTCTGCGGCAACTGCTACACCCCCCTGGGAAAGAAGGCAGAGGTCTGCCCACACTGCGCCACGCAAACGTCCGCGCGCGCCCCGCTGGCGAAGGTGCCGCCGGAGGTCATCGCGATGTACCGGCGGATGAGGAAGCGGGAGAGCCTGATCGTCAACAGCTTTGCGTTCTCTGGATTGTTCCTGGGTGTGCTGGTGTTCATGGGGTTGGTCGCGTTCGCGGTGTATGGGATGGACGGGTCGTGGGTGATGCTGTCCATCGCGACCGTGGTCCTGCTGATCGGCGGTCGCATCTTCGCCGGCATCCTGGGCGGCTGGATCGGCGACGACATCGGCTACAACTTCGCCCACAAGAGACTGGTGCTGGAATGGCAGGAGTTCGAGCGCACGCGCGACGATGCAACGCCGTCCGGTGCGGCTCAGGCGCATACCGCCGCCCGTGCCGCCAGCCCTCAGTAGACCCGTGCGATACATCGAGATCATCGCTGGCGTCCAGGTATCCGACGCGGAGCGCACCGCGGATATCCTGCGCGAGGTGACCGAAGGCGGCGTCTGGATCGAGACGCCGTTCTCGCAGCCCGACCTCGAGTCGGACGCCGCGGTCGCCGTCGATGGCACGTACGCCGTGCACGCGTACATCCCGGGCGATGCCGATCGAGGCGGGGCGGTACTCGAGGCGAAGGAGCGCCTGACGGATGCGGGGATCGAGTCAGAGCTGGAGGCGCGGATCGTCGCCGCCGAGGACTGGGCGGAGGCGTGGAAGGAGCACTTTCACGTCGAGCGGTACGGCGAGCGAATCGTCGTGGTGCCGTCGTGGCGGGAGTATGCCCGGCAAGCGGGAGATGTCGTGCTGACGCTGGATCCCGGGATGGCGTTCGGGACGGGGCAGCACGAGACCACGCGGATGTGCCTGGAGGCGCTGGAACACGCCGTAAGGGCGGGCGCCCGAGTGCTGGACGTGGGGTGCGGTTCGGGCATTCTGTCGATCGCGGCATCGAAGCTCGGCGCCAGCGAGGTATGCGCCGTGGACGTTGACCCGGTATGCGTGAAGGTCACGACGGAGAACGCGTCCGTGAACGGCGTAACGCTACACGTTGCTCGGGGAAGCATGGGCACGGCGTGGCCCTTCGAGGAGTTGGCCGAGGGCCGGTTCGACGTGGTGGTGGCGAACATCATCGCCCGCGCGATCGTCGACATGGCCGGGCACCTTGCGGCCGCGCTGACGGCGGCCGGACGCCTGATCGTGTCGGGGGTGATCGCCGAACGCGAGGCGGAGGTGGTGCGCGAGCTCCAGGCACAGGCTTTGCGTATCGAATCCGCCCGCGCGATGGGCGAGTGGCGTTGCATCGAGGCGGTGGCGTCGTGATGCGGCGGTTCTACGTCGATGCCGATGCGCTCTCCGGCAGCGAGCAGTCGCTTACCCTCGAAGGCGCTCTTGCGCACAGGCTGGCGAAGGTGCTGCGGCTGCGCGCCGGGAACGAGGTCGCGTTGTTCAATGGGAGCGGCGAAGACATCCGCGTGCGCCTGGTGGACGTCAACGAGCGCCGCATCGCCGCTACGGTCGTTGAATGGGTGGCGGGGCCGGTGGAAGCACCCACGAAGGTGCATCTTTACCAATCGATCACGAAGGGCGGGCGGTTCGAGTGGCTCGTCGAGAAAGCGACGGAGATCGGGGTTGCGCGCATCGTCCCGTTGGCGACGTTGCGCGCCGTCGTCAAGAGCGGCGGCGAAGGAAATCGCATCGACCGCTGGCGCCGGATCGCCATCGAGGCGGCGGAGCAGTGCGGGCGAAGCGTCGTGCCGGTCGTCGAAGCCCCGTGCTCGTTCGCGGAGGCGCTGGACTCCGCGCCGGGCATCGTGCTGTTGCCGTACGAGGCCGGGGACCACCTGACGCCAAACATCCAGGCGGTGCTGCAGGAGAAGATCGACGAGCTCTACGCCCAGGCGGCGGTCAGCGTGCTCATTGGGCCGGAGGGCGGCTACGCACCGCACGAAGTCGAGCGGGCGGTGGCTGCGGGCGCGACCGTCGTAACGTTGGGCCGCCGCGTGCTCCGCTCGGAGACGGCGGGATTGGTGGCGGTGACACTGGTCATGCACGCGTGCGGGGAGCTGGGTTAGGATCCTCAGTCCATTGGCGTCCCACCGGTGACGTTCAGCGTCTGCCCCGTGATCCAGCTCGCATCCTCGGACGCGAAGAACGCGACCGCCGCTGCGATATCTTCGGGCCGGCCCTGTCGTCCCATCAAGATGGAGCGCAGGACCGCGGACTTAATCCCCTCGTAGTTCGCGCCGAAGCGCTCAGCCATGTGCTGGAAGGTGCCGTCCATCATGTCGGTGTCGACGGACCCGGGGGCGATCGCGTTGACCGTGATGCCGTGCGGCGCGCACTCCACGGCCAGCATCTGCGTGAGCCCGACGATGCCCCACTTCGTCGCACAGTACGCCCCGTACTGCGGAATGCCCATGCGTCCCGCGGCGGACGAAATGTTGATGATGCGCCCGCCGCCCTCGCGCGCGGTCATCGAGCGTAGGCCGCGGCTGGTAAGCAGGTAGACCGCGTTCAGGTTCACGTCCACGACCCGGTACCACTCGTCGTCCGCTATCTCCCACATGTTCTGGCGGCCCGCAATGCCGAGCCCGGCGTTGTTCACGATGATGTCGATTCGCCCGAGACGTTGCAGCGCCTCCTCGACGACGCGCTCGGCCCCTGAGGGCTGTGTGAGATCCACGTCAAGCCCGAGCGAGCGGCGCCCTATCGCCTCGATCTCCTGTTGAACCGAAGCCGCGCCCCGCCATCCGATGGCCTTCTCGTTGTCGGGGAATCGTTCGGCCGGGCGGGGAGAGCCCACGGCGACAACGTCCGCCCCATCGCGAGCCAGCCGAAGCGCGATGCCGCGGCCGATGCCTCTGTGGCGTGCAGCGCCCGTGACGATTGCGACTTTGCCCTGCAGGTTGCCCATGAGAACCCCCTTCGTTGAAGCGCGCTCGAGTTGGTCAGTGGTGGTGAAGGTGCAAGCCGTGCGCCGTCGCATGATCCGTGTTGCGCGAGTCTCGCTCCATGATGTCCGGCTCGTCCGGGTCGATGTGGATGGTGACGACGGCACCCTCCACGTGACTGCGCAGGTCGGCCTCGATCGCTTCCGACAGCAAGTGTGCGTCGCTCACGGACATCGTGCGATCCACCAGGGCGTGCATGTCGATGTGCATCTCGCGGCCGGACTTGCGGCTGCGCAGCGCGTGGTAGCCCCGCAGACCCGGGTGGGACGTATCGAGGCACTCCTGGATGGCGTCGAGTGTCTCCTGCGGCAGCGACGTATCCAAAAGTTCGCTGAGGGATGAACGAAGGATCCCGAACGCGATCCACACGAGGTACAGCGCGAGCAGGAGCGCAACGATCGGGTCGAAGATATGGTTGCCCGTGACCCCGACCAGAATGAGGGCCGCACCCACAGCGAGCGCCTGCACCACGTTGGTCAGCAGATGCCGGGCGTCCGATGCAACCGCGACCGAGCCGCTGATGCGTGCGGCACGGTGGGCGTATCCCGCGGCGAAGAGATTGACGGCCGCCGCAATGCCCACCGCGACCAGCGAATAGCTGACCTGGATCTCGTGGTCCTCAGCCAGGAGGCGCCGGATTGCCGCGACGGTGATGAACACCGCACCGCCGGCGATCAGCCCGGCCTGGGAAAGCGCGGCCAGGCTCTCGGCTTTGCCGTGGCCGTACGGATGCTCCTCATCGGCGGGCTGGAGGGCGAGACGCACCGTGAAAAAGACCAGGGCCGAAGCGAGGAGATCCTCGGCGCTATCGACCCCGTCTCCGAGAAGCGCGACCGAGCCGAAGAGCAGCGCAAACGCGAGTTTGACCACCATGAGGGCGGCATTGGTAACAACGGATAGGATGGCGGCCTTGCTGGCGACGTCGTACTCGCGGACGCGCTGAGCCATCGGTGTCATACGGGCAGGATACTCGCGTGACGGCTATGGCGTGATACCCGCAGCATCCAGTGCCGCTACAGCGAGGTGGCGGCGCGCGTCGTCGTCGGGCATCAGCGTCCGGGTGACGATGCAGCGAAGTCCGAGCGACTCGATCTGCCCTGCTCGGTCGGCGTCGTCTTCGTCGATGATAAGGCCGTCGATGAGCCCGCCATAAATGCGCGCGACCCCGGTGACGCTCACCGGGTGCCCCAGTCCCGCCATCATCTCGGCGGCGGGCGGTTGGAGCGAGCGGCCCGCGATGATCGGGCTGACCGCGACGCGCGGAACACGAAGGCCGGCGATGGCGTCGCGGACGCCCGGCACCGCCAGGATGGGGCCGATGCTCGCGATGGGGTTACTGGGTGCGATGAAGACAGCCTCTGCGCGCCGGATCGCGTCGAGGACACCCGGTGCTGGTCGCGCAGCCCTGGCGCCTTCGAAGCGCACGGCTCGCACGGGATCCTGAGCGTGTCGCTCGATGAGGAAGCGCTGGAAGGGAAGATCGCCGGCGTCCGTCTCCACCACCGTCCGGACCCGGTCGTCCGACATCGGCAACAATCGGACATTCACGCTGAACCCCCGCGCGATCTCGGCGACGACGGCCGAAAGCGGCAGGCCATCGCGCAGGAGGCGCGTGCGGTGCAGGTGTGTCGCGAGATCGCGGTCGCCGACCTGGAACCAAGTCTCGTGGCCGAAGCGCCGCATGTGCTCCAGCCATCGGAACGTCTCGCCTCGGAAGCCCCAGCCGCGCTCTTCGTCCACCTCGCCCGCGAGCGCGTACGTGACGATGTCAGGATCGGGAGAGACGTACAGGCCGTGGAACTCTTCGTCGTCGGCCGTGTTGATGATGGCTGTGACGCGCTTGTGCTCGACGACCGAAGCCAGCGCCCGGACGAAACGCGACCCGCCCACCCCTCCGCAGAGCACGGTGATCATCAGACCGGCACCGCCTCCGTGCGGCCCTCACGCAGACCGCCCTGGGTCTTGCCGTTGGCGATGTCCTGGCGCTCGGCGCGGTCCCACAGCAAGAGGACTGCCAGGCCGCCCAGGACCGTGAGAAGCGCGTACATGAGAAACATCGCCCGGAGGCCCCAGGTGTCGGCGATGAAGCCACCGATGGGCTGCAGGGACAGCGCGATGCTGGCGGCGACGCTCTGCACCGAGAGCATCGTGGCGCGCCGTTCGCTGGGGATCCGGAGATTGACGTACTTTGCCAGCACGGGATTCTGCATGCCCGCGATGCCGCCCATGCCCAGAAACGCGACGAAGATCCACGAGCGATCGATGCCCGCCAGCGCGAATCCGGCGATGCCCAGGGTGATGGGCATTGCGTAGAACGCGCCGCGTTCGCCGATTCGCGAGATGAACCAACCGGCCAGCAGGGCCGTCGCGATGCCCGCGCCGCGAACCGGTGCCTGCCAGAGCCCGAAGTTGCCCAGGCTTACATCGTGTTCGTCCAGGAAGGGCTGCTCGAACACCATCGGTGCGAACGCGCCCATCGAAACGATGCCGCTGAAGATGATGATGTAGCGAAGTGTAGGCGTATTCCATGCGTCCCGCATCCCTGTGGCCAGCGTGTGGAAATAGGCCTCGGGTTCCGCCTCGAGCGTGTGACGCGGTTCATGCATGAAGAAGGCCACCGGCAACGCACAGAGCGCGATGACCGCGCTCATCGATATCACGAACGTATAGCTCGTGGCTTCCGCGATCGGCGCGCCGATCAGGATTCCGACAAGCGCAGCGACCGATCGCAGCGCCCAGAGGCGGCTGGTGGCGCGCTGGAACTCGTCCTCGCGCCCCGCCTGCCGCAGGCTGTCAAACAGGAGCGCGGAATCCGCTCCGGACTGGAAGGTCAGCGCCAGGCCCCAGGCTACGTACGACACGAGGATGATCGCGTAGTTGTCCGCGATGCCGAACACAAACACTGCAACGGCGAAGAATCCGCTGCCCAGCATCAGCGATGTCTTGCGCCCGAAGCGGTCGGCGACCGCGCCCGTCGGCACCTCCGCCAGGATGATGAGGAGGAAGAAGGGCGTGTCCAACAGGTTGATTTGTGTCAGCGAAAAACCGCGATGATCGCGAAGGTAGATCACCCAGATCGGGAGCCAGAGCTGGAACTCCATGAGAAAGCGGTACAGGTACGACTTCCAGACGTTGGCTTCGAACGCCATCTCGTCGCGGACGCGTGCGAGCAGGTCCATAGGGCAGGAGTATATCGAGGGGGATCCGGGCGGAACGCGGAACAGGGGCTCCAATCGGAACCCCTATTGTCAAGCCCTTCGAGCTCGGGGACTAAGAGCGCAGCAACTCGGCACCGACGTCGAACATGAAGAAGCCTGGAGCATAGATGCTGTCGTCGCCCACGAACAGCGCGAGCACGATCGCCCACACTGCGAATCCGCAGGCCACGGCCACCAGCGTCTTCCCCGCCGGCGCGTCCGTCGCACTCTGGACGGCGATGACCGTCGCCCCGAAGAGCAGCGCCACGGACGTGAGGCCGATGCCAAAATCAAGCACCGGTATGAACAGGATCACGCCCAGCGCGAGCGGCGCGGCGGCAAACCCCATGACCCGGACCAGCTCTTGGATATCGACGCGGGCGCGGAAGAGCTGACCCAGGACGATGTAGGTGATGCCGACCCACACGCCCCACAGAACGATCGAGAGAACACTCCCAATGATGAACGACTTCAGGAAGATGTCTCCGCCGTCAACGTAGAAGCCGTCGGGGCCGTTGAGCGCCCACCACAGCCAGCCCCCAAGCCCGAAGAGAAACGTGGATACAACCGCGACGACGACCGCCGGCACGGTCGATGCCGCATCTCCGCGAACCTCGTCGAATACTGACGTGTCCAGCATGGCGAGCCGCCGGATCCGCTGGATCAGGGCGGTGGTGTCCATGCCCCCGGGTTGCTGCATCATGTCCTGCACCTCCAACGGGGCGCTGCCTACCTCAGCGGGCAGCCTGTAGGTGTCCTGCCGAAACGGTTTAACCGCATATCTAATACACCAATTGCGTCAAGATGTCCAGTGGTTGCGGGCAGGAATTTTAAGTGCATTTCAGAGGGGCGATTTCGCGGGGACGCCGGGTCGCCGGGGATACCCGTCGGGTGTTGTCCGCTGTTTGAAGACGGTTACCAGCCTCTGCGGTGGCCCCGGGACGTCAAATGGCAGCACGAAAACCTTACCGCCAAGCACCTCCAGGGCATGGGCCGCGGTGGCCACCTCTGCGTCAGCCCTAGATCCCTTCGGCGTCACCAGGCGTCCCCCCACGCGGACAAAGGGGAGCCCCAGTTCCAGCAGCGCGGGCAGCGGGGCGACGGCCCGGGCCAGAACCAGGTCGAACCGCTCGCGTAGATCAGAATCGTGCGCCAGGACCTCCGCACGGCCCGTGAGTACCGATGTGCCTTCTAAGGGGAGTTCGTCCGCCAGCACGGAGAGAAAAGCCGCCTTCTTCGCAGTCGCTTCGATCAGCGTGAGCCGCACGGTGGGCCACACGATCTTGAGAACCGCACCGGGGAAGCCCGCACCTGCTCCAACGTCGAGCACATTTGACTCTGGCCGCAGGATCTCTCGCTGCCGCAGTGCCGCGCCCAGCGCGATCGACTCGAGGAAGTGACGACGCTGCACGACCGCGATGTCGGTATCGCCGACGAGATTCGCGCGATTGGACCAGTCGGCAAGGAGGCCGTAATACGTTTGAAACTGCCGTAATTGTGCCTCCGTAAGTCGAACGCCGTACGCGGGCGCCTCTCGTGCGAGGATGTCAAGCATCACTGAGCATACCAGTGCGTTTGACGCCCCAAGGGCGCACACATAGAATCAAATTGGCAGGAGGGTGTTCATGGCGGGTGAAACGACGGCGGATCAAGCGACGCTACAGGTCTTGGCACACGAATATCTCGCCTCGCTCAAGAGTGCGGCGGCGCGGGAGGCGGCCCAGCCGGAAGTGTTGAAATTCGTGCGATGGGCTGGACCGGACAAAGATTTGGCTGTGATGCGGGCCCACGAAGTGGCGCAGTACGCTGAGAATTTCCCTCCCACCGTCTCCGACGCCGCCAAGCGGGCGGACTATGTGCGGGCCTTCCTGAAGTGGGCGAAGGACCGCGGCGTAACGACCGAGAATCTGGGTATTCACCTGCGAGTACGCAAAGCCTCGAAATCCAGTGCGAACGCCCAGACGCTGGAGGATCCGCCGATCTACCTCACCCAGGAAGGGCATGATGCACTGGTCGACGAACTCGACCAGCTGAAAGCGCGCCGTCCCCTGATCCAGCAGGATCTGGCCCGCGCAATGGCCGACAAAGACTTCCGCGAAAACGCGCCTCTGGACGCCGCACGGAACGAGCAGGCTCATCTGGAAGCGCGAATCCGCGAGATCGACCAGACGCTGCGCCGGGCAGTAGTCCTTGAGCATGGTTCTCACGACGCTGGTGATGCTTCCCGCATTGGCGACACTGTGATGATTCGCGACCTGCGCACCGGCCAGGAGAAGAGCTTCATGCTGGTGAACACGGACGAGATGCGCGCGGGGCAGGGCAAGATCTCCATCGCCTCGCCGGTGGGCAAAGCCGTGTACCAGCACCGCGCCGGCGAAGAGGTCGAGGTCGAGGCGCCAGCGGGTACCTTCCGCGTGCGCATCGAGGCGATTACCCCGGCGTAGTTCACAACGGACAGTTGATTGTTGACGGTGGTAGGGGTCGCACCCCCGGCCTCTTGACGTGAATGCGGCGGTTTCGCGCCTATCCTTCCAGCCACGCGTTGAACTTCGCCGGACGCTTCTCCTGGAAGGCGCGAATGCCTTCCGCTGCATCAGGGTGGTGGTCGGAGATCGCAGTCTTGGCGGCGATGTCGTCCAGCGCGTGCGCGAACGTCATTTCGGCCGCGCTGTAGATCGTGCGCTTCAGCAACCGCATCGAAACCTGCGGGCCCACCGCCAGCTCGCGCGCCAGCCCCATCACGCGGTCCATCAGTTGCTCCGGCGGAGCGACTTCGTGTACGAGCCCGAGCTCGAGCGCTTCCTGCGCGGAGACGATGCGCTTCCGCATGAGGAAGTCCATCGTCTTTGCGACGCCGATGAGCTGCACGAGGAGGTACTGTCCGCCTTCGTCCGGCAGCAGCCCGAAGCGCAGCGTGGCGCTGCCGAGGCGGGCGTCCGTCGAGGCGATGCGGAAGTCGCACGCGAGGGCCAGTGACAGCCCCGTCTGAATGGCGACGCCGTTGATGGCAGCGATCGTGAGCTTGTCGAGGTTACGCACCGCCAGGTTCAGCGATTGCGACAGCCACCGCAGCCCCTCGTAGGTGCCGATGGGGTTGTCGTGTCCGGGGGCGATGCTCGGCATGAGAGCGGTGGCGGCTGTCGACGGCCGGTGGCCGCTGATGTCGTCGCCTGCGGAGAACGCTCGTCCGCTGCCGGTGAGCACGACGACTCGCACACTGCGATCCATCTGCGCCTGCGTCAGCGTCTCGACGAGGTCGCGCTTGAACCCCTGGGTCATGCCGTTCAGCCGCTCGGGCTGGTTGAACGTGGCGGTAAGGATGCCGGGCTCGAGCAGCACCGTCTCGAATCCGCGGTAGCTGCCGGTCTGCATGAGGCTGCTCCCTTCATCGGACAAGGAATGGCGCGGGCTATCGTAGAGCCCGCGCCAGAATGCGTTCGCACACCGCTCTTGCGGACTTCTAGATACCTTTGAAGACGGGCGGGCGCTTCTCGACGAAGGCCTTCGCTGCCTCCTGGTGATCCCGCGTCATGCCGGAGAGCTGCATGTTCATCGCCTCCATCTCCAGCGCGGAGGCGAAGTCCATGGTGGCCCCCCGGTTGATGTTCTCCTTCATGCGTGCGTACGCCAGTGCGGGGCCCGCGGCCAGGTGGTCGGCCAGGGCTAGCGTCTCTTCCATGAGCTTCTCGTGCGGCACAACCCTGTTCACCATGCCGATGCGTTGCGCCTCGTCGGCCATGATGATCTCGCCGCCGAGGTAGAGCTCCTTCGCCTTTCCCATCCCGACAAGCCGCTGGAGTAGCCACGAGCCGCCGAAGTCGCCGCTGAAGCCGACGTTGCGGAAGGCGGTGCCCAGCTTCGCGTTCTCGGATGCCACGCGGATGTCGCAGGCGAGTGCGAGCGAGAGGCCGGCGCCGACGGCGTGGCCGTTGATGGCGGCGATCGTTGGCTTGGGCATGCTGTTGAGCATGAGGCTGGTCGCCCGCTGCGCCGCACGCAGGCCCTCGACGCCGTAGTACAGCATCGAGGCCGGCGAGCGGTCGCCGTTGTCGCTGCTGTTGTTCAGGATGTTTCGGCCCGCAGCCATGCCCTTCACGTCTCCGCCGGCGCAGAACGCGCGCCCCGCGCCGGTGAGGACAACGCAGCGCACCTTGCGGTCGGCGGCCGCCTCGGCGAGGTGCTGCGAGAGCAGCGGCATGAGGTCGCCGCCCATAGCGTTCAGGCTGTCGGGCCGGTTCAGCGTCAGCACGGTGACGCCGTTGTCATGCTTGTCGATGAGTACGTCGGACATGATGGGCCTCCTGGCGGTGGGCGCAGCTGGCAGCGCCCATACGGTTTTCGAGCGCCTCGCGCGCCCTGCAGTCTATGAGCTTTTCGCGCGCTCCTGATCGATGAGCTGGCGGCGGAGGATCTTGCCGCTGGGGTTCTTTGGAATCGCCTCCACGATCTCAATGTGACGGATCTTCTTGTACGGCGCGACGTTCTCGGCGACGAAGCTCAGCACCGCCTGGACGTCGATATCGGCGTCGCGAGGCACGATGAAGGCCTTGGGCACCTCGCCGGCCTCCGCGTCGGCTTTGGGGATGACGGCTGCGTCGCGGACGCCGGGGTGCTCCATCAAGAGTGACTCCAGCTCGGCGGGCGCGATCTGGTAGCCCTTGTACTTGATCATCTCCTTCTTGCGGTCGTGGATGCGGATGTAGCCGTCGGGGTCCGCCGTGACGATGTCGCCGGTGCGGAGCCAGCCGTCGGCCGTCAGCGTCTCCTGCGTGGCCTCGGGGTTGTTCCAGTAGCCGCGCATCACCTGGGGGCCATAGACAAGCAGTTCGCCGATCTCGCCGGGGCCAACTTCCTTGCCGTCCTCGAGGCTCACGACCTTCTCTAGCGTGTCGGCGACGGGCGGGCCAACGGTGCCCTCGCGCGGGGACGCCAGCGGGTTCACGTTGGTGATCGGGCTCGCCTCCGTCATGCCGTAGCCCTGCATCACGATCGCGTCGAGCTTCACCGCGGCCTGCCGCCCGACCTCGGCCGGGAGCGGCGCCGCGCCCGACATCACGAACCGCAAAGACGACAGATCCGCATTGTCGAGGTTGGGGTGGTTCACCAGCGCCAACAGGGCCGGCGGCACGACGAAGAGGTCCGTCACCTTGCGCTCCTCGATGAGCCGCAGCGCAAGCTCGGGATCGAAGCGCGGAAGAACGATCTGCGTCGCCCCTGTGACGAAACCGCAGTTCAGCAGCACCATCATGCCGTAGATGTGGTAGAAGGGCAGGAAGTCGAGGATCACCGACGATTGCGTGAACATCCCTTCGAGCGCCAGCGTCTGGCGGATGTTCGCGGTCAGGTTCTGGTGCGTGAGCATCACGCCTTTCGGCAGGCCGGTCGTCCCCGAGGAGAAGGGAAGCACCGCGATGTGGTTTTCGGCGTCGATGTGTACCGGCAGCGGATCGCCGGGCGCGCTGTTGGCCATCTCCCAGGCGTTCTCCAGTTCGAAGACCTGCGTGAGTTCGGCGAGTTGCGCCTGCGCTTCTTTCACCACTGGAATGAGCGGATTCAGCGTGAACACGGCCTTCGCCCCTGCGTCGCCCAGCTGGTGTTCGACCTCACGCTCACGATAGAGCGGGTTCAGCGTCGTCACGGTCGCGCCCGCCACCAGCGCGCCGTGCAGTGCGACAGCGTACTCGACGGAGTTCGGCGCGTAGATACCGATCGTGTCGCCGCGCTCGATGCCTCGCTCCTGCAGCGCGCGAGCCATGCCCTTGACGGCAGCCCAGTACTCGGCGAAGGTCCAGGACTTGCCCTCGGGCGTCATGAAGGCGGTCTTGTCGCCCAGGCGATGCACCGTGTCCTCGAGGAGGTGCGGCAGCGTCATCGGGTGGTACGGCGCCTGGCTGGGCCACGGGCTCTTGAAGACCATCAGTGAACCTCCGTATCGGGGCTGTACGCTATCACGTTCGGCGGGATCTGGATAGATCCGTCAGCGGCGGACGATCTTGCGGCCGGTCTGCGACAGGTGCTCCTGCCAGGCGGTGGCGGCCTCCTCGAAAGCCCGCTCCGCTTCGGCGTACTGCTGTACCATCCAGTCGGGCTCGTCGCCGAACTCGGCTTTGCGCTTTTCCAGTGCCTTGCGGGCGTCCCGGAGGGCGACTTGCGATTCCTTGAACTTCGCGCCAAGCTCGATCGAGACGGGGTCCTGGGGGACAGGCGCCTCGAACAACCGAGGCCCACGGTCCCGGTCTGGAGCCCGATCACGGGGCCCACGGTCGCGGTCAAAGCCGCCCTCCCGGCGCCCGCCACGGTCGCCCCGGGGCGAGCGGTCGCCCGCGCCGGATGGCGGGCGGTGGGTGCGGCTGCGCGATGTGTCAGCAGTGCGCTCGATCCGGGGCTGCCCACGTGTATCGCGGCGCGCCGAACGCCCGGCCGTGGCCTCCGGCTGCGCAGGACCGGCTGCGCCGGGAGGTCCCGACGATCCGGGAGGTCCCGACGGTCCGGGGGGCCCCGGCGGCACCGATGGCGGCCGCTGCGGCTGGGCATCGCCTTGTGGCGCTCCGCCCCGGCCCCGCCGTCCACGCCGGCGCTTGCCCCGGCGTCCCTGCTGTTCGTCCATGCGGGTAGAGTAGCGGGTCTGGCCGTTGGCGGTTAGAGGCGCGAGGTTGGATGAACGTGAGCCGGGCACTAGGCTGCAAGCCGTATGAAGGTGCACGAGATCCCTACGCCCGCGCTCGTCGTCGAAATCGCAGCGATGGAACGCAACATCCGGCGAGCGGCCGACTACTACGCCGGACGCACTGCGAAGCTGCGCCCGCACTTCAAGGCGCACAAGACCCCGGACATCGCGAAGCGGCAGCTTGCCGCGGGTTCCTGCACCGGTATCACCTGCGCCACCGTGGGTGAGGCGGAAGTCGTCGCGCGGGAGCGCCTGTGCGACGAGATCCTGATCGCGAACGAGATCCTCGGGCCAGGAAAGGCCGCGCGCGCGGCCGCCGTCGCGAAGCGGGCGCGCCTCATCGTCGCGATCGACTCCGACGAGACGCTGGACGACCTCGCGTCGGCGGCGCAGGCCGCGGGCGCTGAGATCGGCGTGCTGATCGACGTGAATGTCGGGCTGCCCCGGTGCGGCATCGCGCCGGGAGAACCGTCCGTCGTGCTGGCCAAGCGCGCCGCGGCCACCTCCGGTATCGTCCTGCGCGGCGCGATGGGGTACGAGGGCCACGTCATGGGGTTTCGCGACCGCGCGGAGCGCGAGGAGAAGGCGCAGAAGTCGATGGATCGCCTGCTCTCGACGGTGCGGATGATGCGCGACGAGGGGCTGCGGTGCGAGATCGTGAGCGCGGGCGGCACCTGTACCTTCGACATCACAGGCGCCATGGAAGGCATCACCGAGATCCAGGCGGGCACGTACGTCCTGATGGACAACAGCTACCTGTACGACGACCTGCCGTTCGAGCTGGCGTTCACCATCCACGCCACGGTGCTCAGCCGTCCTCGGCCGGAGCAGTGCGCCGCCGACGCCGGACTGAAGGCGATGGCGTCCGACCACGGCCTGCCGGCGATCAAGGGCGTCGACGGCGCGAACGTACTGTTCCTGAGCGACGAGCACGCGACGATCGCCCTGCCCGCGGAGTCGACTATCCGCCCCGGCGACCGGATCGAGCTGCTGCCGCCGCACATCGACCCGACGATCAACCTGCACGACGTGCTGTACGCGGTCGAAGGTGATGAGGTGGTCGAAGTGTGGCCGATCGCGTCGCGCGGGTATGTGGAGCAACGCACGGTGTCAGCGTGAACCCCGGCGGTATACTCCGCCCGATATGGCGGTGGCGGCCCCTGATGAGCGCGCGCAACTGAGCACCGGCGCGGGTGGCGTTCGGCTTCCGTTCTCGTGGCACTGGTTCTTTCTCCCGCTCGCCATCGGAGCCACGCTGGCGTTACAGCTCACGACGATCCGCTACTACTTCTACTTCGACGACTACGTCCCCTTCGCCGAGATAGCCACGCAGTCCCGCTGGGACTACGTCGGCCACCTGCTGACCTCAACGGACCTCACCCCGAACTGGCGGCCGCTGCCCGGTCTGCTGTACCTGGGCTCCTACGAGATCGCCGGCATGGACCCGCTACCCGTGCGGATCGTGATGATCGCGATGCACGCAGGGACGGCGGCGCTGCTGTACTACGTCATCTGGCGTACGACGGCGCGGGCCTGGGCCGCGTGCGTGGGGGCGCTGGTGTTCGGACTGAACCCGGCGTACATCGGCGCGCTGTCGCAGGTGACCACGGCGACGCAGGTGATGGCGGGCTTCTTCCTCGTCGCGACCCTCGTAGCCGTCATCGAGTGCGCGCTGGCGAAGGACAGGCGCGGGTCGAACGCCTGGCTCAGCGCCTCGATCCTGCTGTACGTGCTCACCATCGGCTCGCACGAAGGCATGGCCATCATGTTCCCGGCCTTCGGGCTGGCATACCTCTCGTTCGATCCGGAGCCCGATGTCGCACAGCGCCTCCGACGGGCGGTGCTGCGGACGGCGCCGCTGGCACTCGTGGCCTTCGCAACGGCGATCTCGTTCGAGGTCTGCGGCTGCAACGAGGGCAGCGAGGTCTGGGGCACGGACTACGTCTGGCGCCAGACGCTGATCTACCTCGGGCGGCTCCTGTACCCCGTGGGTCTCGAGCTGCCGACCGACGTGAACGCCCCGCACGCAATCGGCGCCGTCATGCTGGTGGGCATTATGGCCGCCACCTCGGCGTCGGGGCCGAAGATCGCGCGCGTGGGTTCGCTGTGGGCGCTGCTGGCAGTGGCGCCGCACGTATTCATCGAGTATTTCACCGCGAGCCGCTACCTCTACCTCCCCGCACCGGGGCTGGCGCTGCTCTTCGCGAGCGTGGCGATCATGACAGTAGACCGGCTGCCGCGCGCCGACCGGCGGGTGCTCGCGCTCGCAGGCGCGCTTTCGTTCGCCGCGCTGTTCGGCTGGTACACGTACCAGACCCTGCGACAAAACGAGCACTTCGCCGACGCGACCGGCGACTGGCGCGCGTATCACGACGACGTCACAGGCCTGTGGCCAGAGGTGCCGCCGGAAACGCACGTGTTTACCATCGGCGGGCCCTTCCAGAAGTACGAGTACCAGATCCACATTCTCCCCGCCTTCGCCGAGACGACGTGGGGTAAGGGCGTGACTCTCCAGGACTACGAGCCTGGCTCCCTCCCCGCGCAGCTCGCGCTGGTGTCCGGCAGTCCGTATGTCGGCGAGTATCGGGATGGCGCATTGGTACAGGTCTTCGGCGCCGATGGCCGTCGCTGAAACACGCCCGCCGGCCGAGCGCGCGCGCGCGGCGTCGACTCCGTCACGCCGCGCGCATCTGCTGCTGCTGGCGGCGGCGCTGGCGGGGATACTCGCCGCACAGGCGCGAACGCTGTCGTTCTTCTTCTTCCAGGACGACTACGTCGCGTTTGGCGAGATCGTCTCGAACGGCCCGCGCACCTACACATGGAACTTGTTGACGCTCCAGGATCTCACGCCGAACTGGCGGGTGTTCACGGGTCTGACGTACCTCGTGAGCTATCGGACGTTCGGGATGACGGCGTTGCCCACGCACGCCATCATGCTCGTGCTGCACCTGTCCGTTGCGGCCCTGTTGTATCGCGTAGTCTGGCGCACGACGCTCCATGTATGGGCCGCGTTCGCCGCCTCGCTCGCGTTTGGCCTGCATCCGGGGTACGCGGGCACGTTCGGCCAGATCGGGAGCGTCACGTATATGTGGGCGGCGTTCTTCCTCGCCGGCACCCTGAACGCCGTTGTCGAATGCGCGCTCGCTCGGGATGCCCGCGCGACAAACATATGGCTCGCCTGCGGTACCGCGTTGTACGCGTGCACGATCGCCTCGAATGAGTCCATGGCGATCATGTTCCCGGTCTTCGGACTGGTGCTCCTGCTGTTCGATGGCGAAACGGATACTCGCCGCCGTCTTGTGCGCGCCGGCGTCCGCACGCTGCCCTTCGCGGCGGCGGGATTGCTGGCGGCGGCATCGTTCGTCGCGTGCGACTGCACTGCGGCGGAGGACGCGTTCGGCGTGCAGAACGTGCACCGTGCGATGTTGATCTACCTCGGCAGGCTGGTGTATCCCATCGGACTCGAGCCGCCGTCGTACATCGATGCACCGCATCTGTACGGTGCGCTGGCGCTCGCATCGGTGTCGGCCTGGATGCTTGGTTTCGGGCCGGCGATCGGCCGCGTAGGAGTGCTCTGGATGTTGCTGGCCATCGTTCCGCACGCACTAATCGAAGACCACACCGCACAGCGATTCGTGTACCTGGCTACGCCTGGTTTTGCGCTCGTCTTCGCAGGGTCGGTCGTCGCCGTCGGCCCGGTGTTTCGGCGCGTCGCACCAGCGCTGCCTGCGTTCGCCGGCATCGCCGTGTTCGTCGCGGTCGCGCCGTGGTATGCGTGGCAGACGCACACACAGACCGAGCCGTATCGGGTATCGACGGGGAACTGGAAGCTGCTGCACGACGAGGCCGCGCGCGTCTTCCCCGAGGTCCCAGCAGGGTCGCGCGTCGAGATCATCGGAGGGCCGCTCACGCACCCGCTCGACAACTTCTACGTCATGCCCGCGCTCGGGTACACGATCTGGTCGCCCGATGTGAGGCTCCAGACGTTCGCTCGAGACGATCCGTACGCCACGACGCTGCGGATCTCGAATAATCCGTATATCGCCGAGTTCCGGGGACGCACGCTGATCCCGCTGCGCAGCGGTCAGCCGCCGTAGAACACGCCCAGCTCCGACAGCGTGAGCGGCGCAGACTCGCGGCGGACCCCGGCCTCGACCACTTCGGCCACGACGATCGTGTGATCGCCTCGTTCGACCACGTCGGAGAGGCTGCACTCGCACCAAGCGGGCGCGTCCAGAAGCAGGGGCGCACCGGTGCCGCCTGCTTCGAACTCGTACCCGCTGAGCTTGCCGTCTTCGAGCGTCGTGGGCTTGAAGAAGGCGTACGCCAGGTCCTTCTGTCCGGTGCCGAGCACGTTGACGGCGAACGCGCCGCTGGCCTTCACGTGCCCGAGCGTGTGGCTGTCGTTCTTCAGCCCCAGCACCACAAGTGGCGGCTGGAAGGATGCTTGCGTGACCCAGTTGATGCAGGCGCCGCTGACCTCGCCCCCGTACGAGGCGGTCACCACGAACAGGCCGTACGGGATCATGCGCAGGGCGGTCTTTCTGGCGTCGTCGTCCACGAGAGTGCTCCAGTCTGTAGTCGCTTGTCCGTCGTTCGTAGTAGTCTTGAACCGGGTTCACGCCCGGGAGCCACACCCTACCAATCACCGGCTTCAAGTCACACCGGAGGTGCACCATGGCCGTCCGATACGAACCGCAGGGCAAGGTCGCCTGGATCACGCTCGACCGTCCGGAGGCGTTGAACACCTTCGACCGGGCGATGCACATCGAGCTGCACGATGCCTGGACGGCGTTTCGCGACGATCCCGAACTGTGGGTGGCCGTGGTGACAGGCGCCGGCGATCGCGCCTTCTCCGCCGGCGCCGACGTGCGGTCGTGGGGCGCGCCCGTCGACGATGCCCGTCAGCACCCGCACGGACCTGGGCGGCACATGTGGGAAACGCGGTACGACTGGGACCTGCAGGGCGGGCTGGAGGTGTGGAAGCCCACGATCGCGGCGATCAACGGGTATTGCATCGGCGAGGGGCTCACGCTTGCGCTCGCGTGCGACCTGCGCATTGCCTCGGAGAAGGCGACCTTCCAGTTCCCGGAGATCCAGATCGGCGTACCGACGATCGCCGGCGCGATCCGCGCGCCGAGAGTGGTCGGGATGGGTGCCGCGATGGAGTTGCTGCTCATCGGCGATCGTGTCGACGCGGCCCGGGCGTACGACATGGGCCTCGTCAACAGGGTCGTGCCTCATGGAGGCCTTGTAGCCGAGGCGGGACGCTGGGCGGAGCGCCTGTCGCGCAATGCGCCACAGGCGATGGCCGCGACGAAGGAGATGGCGTACCGTTCGACCACAATCTCCTTCGGCGATGCGCTGCGCATGGGCGAGGCGTTCCGAAAACTGGCGGGTGGGACGGAAGATGCGCGCGAAGGTGTGAGGGCGTTCCGCGAGAAGCGGGATCCAGACTACAAGGGGATGTGATCCGGGAGGTCGCTTGCCGGAAGCTGGATGGCCGGTCCGCAGCGTGATCGCCGCGCTTGGTGTTGTTGCGCTCTTCAGCGCCTGCGGGGATGACGGCGCAGGCAACCGCGGTGAACCATCGCCTGTGACGAGCCCCGCTCCGACCAGCCTCGCCACGCCTGCCGCCGGTGCGAGCGTGGCCGCGTCCGTCACGGCGTTGTCGACGGCCGCGGCAGCCACCACGCATGAGGTAGACGTGGCCACGGCGCCGCCCCCGCAGACTGCGTCCTTCTGTGACCCTGCTATTCCGGACTCGCAGCCTGGCACCGTGGCGTCTCCGGACCTCGTCGAGATTTCGGGCATCGCGGCGAGCCGCATGCAGGACGTGATCTGGGCGCACAACGACAGCGGCGACACGGCCCGCGTCTTCGCGATGGGCCTGGACGGTTCCGCGCTCGCGACGTACGCGCTGAACGGGGCCGAGGCGATCGACTGGGAGGATATGGCGATCGGCCCCGGGCCTGAAGATGGAATCGACTACCTGTACCTGGCCGACATCGGCGACAACGCATCGGTCCGGCCGGCGATCGCGGTGTACCGCGCGCGAGAACCGGAGTTCGATCCGGCGGAGCCGTCGCTCACCGTCGATGCTGACGCGATCGCGCTCACGTATCCCGACGGTGCCCACGACTCCGAGACGCTGTTGGTCGATCCCGTAACCGGCGATCTGTTCATCGTTACGAAGGACATCCTGGGCGGCCCTTCGGGCCTCTACCGGGCCTCCGCTCCGGACGCGTCCGGCGGGTCCATCGTGCTGGAGCGTGTCGCCGTCATCGACTTCGCGGCGCTCTCGCCGCGCCGGGAGGTGCCGGCGGATGCGGGCCCCCTGCCGATGGCGCTCGGCAACGTGCCCACCGGCGGCGATATCTCCCCCGACGGCAGCACGATCGCGATCCGCACGTATGGGACGGTGTGGTTGTGGCATCGCGAGCCGGGAACGACGATTGCCGATGCCTTCGCCGACGCCCCGTGCGAAGGACCCTCGGCGATCGAGCCGCAGGGCGAGGCGATCGCGTTCGATGGTATGGGCCGCGGTTACTTCACGGTCAGCGAGGGCGTGAACCCGCCGCTCCATCAGTTCCGTCACCGGTGACATAGCCCGCGTGTACGCCTTCGTGGGATCGGGAACATCGTCAGCCCGTCGACGCAGCGGAGGAATTGCGCGCGCGGATATCGCTTGCCAACGCGCCTGGGCCCGCCGCCCTATTCCTACCGCGTCGTCGGAACAATCGCTTGATTCTTGCCTCGTTTCAGCCAAGTTCAGCCGCGCCAGCCTGCAATCAACCGCGTCTCCCGCCGTTACTTCTCTTGGACGCTGCTTGACAGGCGGCGCCACCTCGCATCGCCGTATAGTCGCTCAGTAGGAGGACCCGTCCCTTGAAGAAGCTGATTCTCGTTCCAGCCGCAATCGCCGCCGTTGGCATCTCGGCGCTCGTCGGACCGCATGCCTTCGCAGATCAGGGCAGCGGTGCCAGCGTGGACAATCGAGCGGACGACTTCGTCGTCATCTGCCACTACGACCGGAACCTGGAGGGCCCGAACGCCGGCCCACACACCATCACGATCAACGCCAGTGCCCTCGACCATCACCTGCTGAACCACGTGAAGGCCGAGGGATTCGTCGGTGACGACCACGTCGGCGCCTGCGAGGACGTAACACCGGACTTCGACTAGCAGAGCTCACCTAGCGTGTTGAAGGAGACGGCCGCCATTGGCCGTCTCCTCTCGTGTCAGGGGGCGGGGATCGGCGTCGCCGTCGCAAGCGCCCCGGCGATAGATTCCGGCAGTCGCATGTAGACGTCGACGGCGTAACCGTCGAAGCCATCTCCAGCCACATGCCACCACGTAAAGCCGTCGGCTTCAAGCCCCTTCGGCCCGGTCAGCGCATCGTCCTGGATGATCGCCTCGGTCCCGTCCGGCATGCAGATGGTGCGATTCCCCTGGAGAGAAGGTTGCTCGCGGATGCTCAGACAATCGTCCGGGCCCAGGCCGATGAAGATCACGCGGTCGCCGGGCGCGAGTGGCCAGTCGATGCCCGGGACCTCCTGGTTGGGGTCCCTGTTGGTTACGGAGAGCACGACCCAGCCGGCCGAGGCGTCCTCCTCCATCAGCAGCGTCGCGGTGTACTCCGAAAACGTCGGGCCGATGGCGTACGCACGGTCCCGTCCGCGCTGGCCGACAAGCGTCGAGCAGAGTCGTCCGACGTCGACGCCCTCTTTAGCCTTCGAACAGTCGCCAACGTAATCGACGTTGCGGTTCTCGCGTACCCAGCTACTGATGACGTCCTCCGCTGTCGGGAGCGGGGGTGTGGGCGTCGCCTCGGGCGTCTTGCTTCCGCCACCGCCGCCGATGAAGCATGCCGCCGCTACCAGCGACGCGGCGCTGAGCGTGAGTACGATCGCGATGCGAGAAGGTGTCACGTAGTGCAGCGCTCCGTGCAGCTTCAACCCCAGCCGTCAGCAGCATAGCGGGCCATGAAGTCCGCGTGCACGCCGCGACCTCCCGCCACGAACTGCCTGCTGGTAATACGCATCGCCCCCCCGCTGCGTTCCGTGGCCACGCCCCCCGCCTCGCGGACCAGCAAGATGCCGGGCGCCACATCCCAGGGCGACACGTTGAGGTGGACGTACAGGTCGATGCGCCCGCACGCAGCATAGGCGAGGCCGAGGGCCGCGCTGCCGGTGATGCGGAAGCCCTGGGTGGCGGGAAAGATCCGTTGCAGCAGGGCGAGTTGTTGCGAGCCCAGGCCGTCGTCGTACCCCAGGTCTATGCTCATCACTGAGGAGAAGACGTCGGGCCTCGAGGAGGCTTCGATGCGCGATTCGTTGCAGTACGCGCCCTGTCCGGCGATGGCCCAGAACTCCTCGTCGTGTACGGCGTCATACGTCAGGCCCACGACGGGCTCGCCGTCGTGGCAGAGGGCAACATTCACGCACCAGAAGGGCAGTCCGATGGCGTAGTTCTTCGTGCCGTCGATGGGGTCGATCACCCAGGTCCAGCCTGTCGATGCGTCGGTTCCGGACGCCGTTTCCTCCGACAGGATCTTGTGGCCGGGATACTCCTCCGCAAGGATCGCCTTCACGCGTAGCTCGCACTCGACATCGGTCTGGGTGACGATGTTGCGGTGGCCCTTGATATCGATGGTCTGCGCGCCCCGAAAGCGGGAGAGCGCGTGCGCACCGGCATCGCGCGCACACCGCCACGCGACATCGATGGCGCCGGCGCCCGATGTGGAGCGCGGAGGGGCCGCCAGTTGCGTCATGCGGGCGCGGGTTCGCCGGCGAACGCCTCCCGAAGTACGGCGGCGCATTCGTCGATCGCCGCCCGACCCTGGAGGATCAGGTCGTGCATGCCAACGAACCCGTGGACCATGCCGGGGTATTGACTGTGCTTCAGCGCGACGCCCGCTTCGCGCAGGCGGGCGGCGTAGGCCTCGCCCTCGTCACGCAGCGGGTCGAACTCGGCGGTGATCACCAGCGCCGGTGGCAACCCTTCAAGCGACGCCGCCCGCAGCGGCGAGGCGTAAGGGTTCGCGCCTTCGGCCTCGCCCGGAAGGTAATGCGCCCAGAACCACCGCATGCTTTCGGTGGTAAGGAAATATCCCTCCGCATTGTCGCGATAGGACGCCGTCTCGAACGAGTAGTCAGTCACCGGATAGATGAGGATCTGGTACGCGATGCGGGGCCCGCCACGATCGCGCGCCATCAGCGATGTCACTGCCGCGATATTGCCACCCGCGCTGTCGCCGCCGACGGCAATGCGCGCCGGGTCGACCCCGAACTCGGCAGCGTGATCGTGGACGTACGCTGCCGCCGCGTACCCGTCCTCGGCCGCGGCCGGAAACTTGTGCTCTGGCGCGAGCCGGTAGTCGACGGAGACGACCACGCAGTTCGCGCGATTCGAGAGCTTTCGGCAGAGACCGTCGTGCGTGTCGAGATCGCCGATCACCCAGCCGCCGCCGTGGAAGTACACCAGCGCCGGCAGCGGTGCGCCGGTCTTCGGTGCGTAGACGCGCACCGGTATCTCACTCGTAGGCCCGGTTATCGCGCGGTCCTCGATCCGATCGACCGGCTCCAGCGCTTGAACCGGGGTGCGCGTCTCCTTGAACATCGCCCGCGCCTGGTCGGGGGTCAACTCGCTGAAGGAGGGCATGTTGAGTGCGGCGGCCTGGTCGAGCAAGGCCTTCACGATCGGGTCGAGTGGCATGACGGCTCCTTTCGTCCCTGATGCTACCGCGGCGCGCTAATTGAGGCTCGGCCCCCGCCGCGTGGCCACGACGCCGGGAATCCACGCCACCAGGAGCTCTTCCAGGTCGGCCGCGTTCTGTTGCAGTGTGTGGTCCGACTCGGCGTAGAGAACAAGGCGCTTCGGCTCCTGCGCGCGGGCGTGGATGTCTTCGCTGGCGGCGTGGTCAAGGATGCCGTCGCGCATGCCGTGCACTAGCAAGAGCGGTTTGGCGAGCCGTTCGACCGTCCGCGTGCCGTAAAGCTGCGGCGAGAGTGCGGCGACGCCCGCGACCGATTCTGACAGCTCGCCGGTCTTGATGACGACAGCCGCGCCGAAGGAGTGGCCCACCAGCGCAACACCTCCCGTCGCCCCGAGGCCGCGAAGCAGCGACACGCCCGCGAGGACATCGAGCACGCACTCCTCGAATTCCCGGGGTCGGCGGTAGTGGAGGCGTAGTGTGGATGCGTGGGAGCGCAGGCGATCGCCGAGCCGGCCGTAGACGTCATCCGCGGGGCCCTCGAAGCCGCCCATCGCCCCGCCGACGAGGATCGCTCCGGCTGGCTGCGTCGCGCACGGATGGAGGATCGCGCGGATTTCCCCGGGCGACGTGGTGACCATGACCCGCAGGGTGCCGTTGGGTTCCGGGTGCGCCGCGACCTGCTCGATCTTCAGTTCGAGATCCGCGTCGGGTGGGGGCGCATCGTCAGAGAAGTCCATAAGGCTACAGAGTACAACGCGCGTGCGGCGGCGTTCAGCTGCGATACAATGCGGCTCGCCGCGATATGACACGAACCGCGATCGCCTCAGCCGCCATCCCTCTCATTCTCGTCGCCTTCGCTGTCGGCTGCGAGAAGAGCGACGACGCCATCGTCCAGGAGCAGTACCGCCAGGCCGCCAACGCCTGCCCCAAGGGGTGCGAGAACCCGCCCCCGGCTGTGTCATCAAGGGCAACATCGGCGGGGCCGGGCTGAAGTTCTTCATCCTGCCCGACGATCCGCGCTGGTCCGCGGCCATCATCGACCTGGCGAAGGGGGAGCGTTGGTTCTGCAATGAGCGCGAAGCCCAGGACAACGGATTCCAGCCCGTCCCCGACGGTAACTAGAGCCGTGCCGTCGTCCTAACCGACGATCCCGCGCTCCTTCAACGACGCGACAGCAGCAGCGTCAAGCCCGATCGACGACAGGACCTCGTCCGTGTGCTGCCCCGGCTGCGGGGCCGTCGTGCGCACGCTTCCCGGTGTATCCGACAACTTGGTGCCAATGCCCAGGTGCGGGATCGTGCCCAGCGTTGGATGCTCGACCTCGACCACCATCTCGCGCGCCCGGTTGTGCGGGTCGTCGAGCGCCTCCCGCAGCGAGTACACGGGACCGGCGCAGATGTCGCTCTTAATCAGAGCCTGATACCACTCGTCGCGGCTCTTCTCCTTGAACCGCTTCGTGAAGTACGCCTTGATCTCCTCGCGCTTCGATCCGTCGTACTGGTGCGGGATGTACTGCTCGCACTCCAGCACCTTGCAGAGATTCACGAAGAAGTGCGGCTCCAGGCTGCCGATCGAGATCCAGCCGCCGTCCGCGCACTCATAGACGTTGTAGTGCGGCACCGAGCCGTTCAGCAGCGTATTCCCGCGGCCCGGCGACTCGTTGCCCATCAGCACCGGGCCCACCGAGCTTGCCAGCAGCGACAGCACGCCGTCGGACATCGCGATATCGACGGCCTGGCCCTTGCCGGTGCGTTCCCGCGCCATCAGCGCCACCAGGATCCCGAACGCGGCGTGCAACCCGCCCCCTGCGAAGTCGGCGATGATGTTCATTGGGATGGCCGGTGGCTCCCCCGGCCAGCCGATCATCCCCAGCGCCCCGCTGATGGAGATGTAGTTGATGTCGTGGCCGACCAGGTTGCTGTATGGGCCGGTCTGTCCGAATCCCGAAAGCGAGCAGTAAACGATGCGTGGGTTCCGCTTGCTGAGCGCCTCGTAGTCCACCCCGAGCCGTTTCACCACCCCGGGCCGGAAGCCTTCGAGGACGACGTCGGCTGTATCCGCGAGCATGTAGAAGATCTCGCGGGCCTCCTGCTGCCGCAGGTTCAGGACGATGCTCCGCTTGTTGCGGGCGAGCATGTTGAACGCGGCCGTCTTCTCAACATCTCCGCGTCCAAGCACCGCCATCGCCGCCATCTTGCCTTCCGGCGGCGCCTCAACGAGCAGCACGTCGGCGCCCATGTCGCCCAGCAGCATCGAGCAGTACGGTCCCGGCGCCAGGCGCGACAGGTCGAGAATCTTGATTCCTTCGAGCGGAAGCATGCACGGTCCCTTCCAGTAGCGATTCTGTAAGCGCCGGAAGGGTGTCCCGAAGTCAGCCGTGGGTCAAGCCGCAGATGAAGTGGGCAGAGGCGCACCCGGCGCAGGCCATTGATACAGGGTAGGGACGCTCGAAGAGTCGCCGGAGGAGACTGCCCGCCCCGCCATTCGTGACTTCCCGTCCGCGGGGTTCAGGCGAGGGGCTCGAGGCCGACGAGCTGGCAAACGCGCTCCGCCGCGGCGACGAAACTGGTGCCGGAGATCCGCGCGCGGGCCTGCCGGCCGTCCTCGAGCCGCAAGATGACCTCCCGCACGCCCTGGGCGAAGTACATCGTTGCCATGACTCCGGGCCGGTCGAGGCGCGCAAGCTGTGCGCTCCATTCGGCGCCGGCGCCCTGCAACTCTGCTACCCCGGCCGTGATGCACACCCCGTCAGGTGTGGCGATCGCGGCCGCCTGCGCTTGCGCCGTTTCGGGCGCACGGATGGTCACTGGTGCCGGTGCGAGAATCTCGATGCGTGGAAGGCTGGCGGTGTTCATGGGTGTCCGATTCCCCGAGAAAGCTCCATCGTTGCCTTTTAGCATTGTCGGCCGCGCGAAGTGGCGTGCGCATTAAGGGGCAGTTAAATCGCCAGGAAATGCAGGGTCTCCCTGCATTGCGTCGACGTTCACATGACGTGGCTTCTTACGCTCGGGGTAGTGACCGGCGGCGCTCGCCGACACACCCCCGCTCCGGCGCCGGGAGCGCCGCCCGCCACTGCCCCGAGCCGCGTCAGCACCCGATGGCCGAATGGCCCGTGCCACCAGCGCCCGTCACATCGCCATCGCCAGCTGGCCCGCGGTCGGCCCCACCGGCTCCGCGCGCAGCAGGCCGTACTTCAGCCGCAGCCGCTCGACCTGCTGGTGTACCTGCTGGGTGTAGGACTGGGGGGCGTACCAGCCCCGGTAGTACTTCGCGTAGCGCTCCGCCAGGTGCGGGTAGGCTTCGCGCAGGAACGGCATGAACCACTCCTTCGTGCCCGGGCGCAGGAACAGCACGTTGTCGTGGACGTAGCTCGCCCCGTGCTCCCGCGCCGCCTCGACGACCCGCTCCAGGTTCTCCGGATCGTCGGTGAGGCCGGGGAGGATGGGCGCCAGCATCACACCGGTGCGAATGCCTCGCTCGGCGAGCTTCTGCATGGCCTCGAGGCGCTTCCGCGGCGGGGCGGTCGAAGGCTCCGTCCGGTGCCATATTTCTTCGTCGAGCGTCGCCACGCTGAAGTTCACGCGCACCTCGGCCACCTGGGACAGCTCTTCGAGCACGTCCAGATCCCGGATGACGTGCGGGGACTTGGTGGTGATGCTTACGGGATTCGCGAAGTCGCGCATCACCCGCAGGCAGCGGTTTGTAAGGGAGTACTTCAGCTCGGCCTGCTGATAGGGATCGCAGGCCGTCCCGATCGCGATCAGCTCCCGCGTCCACCCCGGCCGCCCCAGGTCTCGCCGCAGCGCCTCCGGCGCATTCACTTTCACGACGACCCTGGTCTCGAAATCGCGGCCAGCATCGTAGCCGAGGAACTCGTGGGCGCTGCGAGCGAAGCAGTAGGTGCAGGCGTGCTGGCAGCCGCGATAAGGGTTGACCGTCCACCGAAACGGAACCTGGCGGACGGTGCCCGGGGTCACGCGGTTGACGATGCTCTTGCACTCGATCTCTTCGAAGATGACATCCAGCATGGCGTTGGCTCCATTTGCTCTCTAGCACAAGTGTTCTAGAGCGGGGGACTGCATTCTAGGATTAGAACAAATGTTTGTCAAGCCCCACCAAAGGCGCAGCCGGGTTGCAGTTACAGCCGGGTCGCCTACGATGGCATCCCACGCCCTGCGATACGGAGGCTCACATGGACTTCGAAACCATCCTCTACGAAAAGGACGGCGGCAAAGCCCGCATCACCCTGAACCGCCCCGAGAAGCTCAACTCGCTCTCGGCGAAGCTGCAGCGGGAGCTGAACCAGGCGCTCTGGGAGGCCGACAACGACGCCGCCGTGCACGTGATCATCCTGCGGGGTGCGGGCCGCGCGTTCTGCGCCGGCTACGACCTGTCGCCCATGCAGTCTCCTCCGCCCCCGCGGGCTGAAGGCCCGCGCCATGAAGGACCGTCGAAGAACGACTCCGAGACCTACACCAACGTCTACCGCGGCATGTCGAACTACGATGACGACGCGTGGCAGCTCGAGCGGCAGCAGCGGGACCGCATGGCGATCTGGGACATCCACAAGCCGGTGATCGCGCAGATCCACGGCTACTGCCTGGCCGGCGGCACCGACCTCGCGTGGCTGTGCGACATCGTCGTCGTCGCCGATGATACGGTGATCGGCTTTCCGCCCGTGCGCGCCATGGGGTCCCCGCCGGCGCACATGTGGACCTACCTCGTCGGCCCGCAGTGGGCGAAGTACTTCCTCCTGACCGGCGACAGCATTAGCGGCGCCGAGGCGGCCGAGATCGGCCTCGTGTGGCGTTCGTTCCCGTCCGACGAACTGGAGAGCGCCGTCGAGGCGCTGGCCGCCAAGATGGAGAAGATCGACGTCGAGCTGCTCTCCCCGAACAAGCGCATCGTCAACCTGGCGATGGAGCTGATGGGCGCCCGCACCGTCCAACGCGTCGCCGCCGAGAACGATGCTCGCGCACACCTGGCGCCGGCGGTCCGCGAATTCGGCCGCCGTGCCATGACCGAGGGCCTGAAGTCCGCCCTCGAATGGCGCGACAGCAAGTTCCAGGACGGCCGCGGCACCGAGGCCTACCAGAAGCGCCGCGCCGAGCAGGAGGCCCGCCTCCGCCGCGAGTGACCCCGGGCAGGCTCCTGGCTCGAGGTCGTCGGTTCTACGCGCGCACGCCCTCGATGTACGCCAGCGGGATGGTCAACAGTAGCCCGCCCGAGCACCCCGCGGCTTCGTTCAGCGCATGCTCCAGCCGCGCGAACACCCGCGGGCGCTCGTCTTCCGGCACCACCGCCTTCCACGCGTCGAGGAACCCCAGCCGGATGAAGTGGTGGCGCAGCAGGGCGCTCCCGCTGGCGAAGCGCATCGGCAGCTCCCGCTCAACCGCCCGCGCGAAACGGATACCGGCCCCCTCGAACAGCGCCCTCACCCCCCCTCGACCGTGGCCTGATGCGCCATATGCTCGCGCAGCGCCTCGACGGCATCGTGGAGGCGCGCCTTTTGGAGTACGGACTCGAATGCGTCGTAGAACTCCCGCATGTGCCCCTGGAGGTTCGTCGTCAGCGCGATGACGCCGCCCGGCCGCAGCACGCGTGCACACTCCGAGACGGCCGTCCTTGCATCGGCGAAGTTGTTGAGACCCAGGTTCGACACCACCATGTCGAAGCTATTCGCTCCAAACGGCATCACCGCGGCGTCCCCCTGCACAGCGCAGGCATTCGCGACGTGCCACACCCGGTGCTTGAGGCCCGCGCGGCCCAGAGCCGGCCGCCACGTATCGAGGCCGGTCACGCTGCTGCCCGGTCCCAGCCGCTCCGCCAGGTCCAGCAGCGGAAATCCGGTCCCCGGACCCAGGTCCAGCGCCCGCGTCCCCGGGCGAAGCGGCAGCTCCTCGAAGAGCAGCAGCCCGGCCATCGCCGACCACAACGGCACCTCGTCGTACACGGCGACGTTCGCCGGGTCGTTCCAGTCCACCGCCGCCCGGCCCAGGTACTCCGTCATGCGCCCGCCTCATCCGTTCGTGTAGTCATCGCCACTTGTCCCGCAGCACCGACATCACCACCGTGTCGTGGTAGGCGCCCTCCGTATAGATGGCTTCGCGCCGCCGGCCCTCCTCCACGAACCCCGCCTTCCGATACGCGGCCTGCGCGCGCTCGTTGAAGGCGAACACGTGGAGCTGGACGCGGTTCATGTTCATCTCGTCGAATGCGAAGCGCAGCAGCACGCGCAGCGCATCGGTGCCGTACCCCTTCGACCAGCACGACTTGTCCCCGATCATGATGCCCAGCTCGCACTTGCGCTCTTCCGGTTGTGCATTGAAGAGATTGAGGTTGCCGATGTGGCGGCCGTCCTTCGTCTCGATGGCGAAGAACACGCGATCGTACGCCATCGGCTTCGAGCAGAGGTCCCGGAGCCACGCCTCCTCGGCCGCGCGCGCGATCTCGTAGCGCATGGAGAGGTACCGCGTCACCTCGCGGTCGTTGATCCAGCCAGTGTTGCGGTCCATGTCGTCCATCTCGGGCGCCCGCAGATTCACCAACGTCCCTTCAAGCATACGTCTCCTCCTTCACCCCGGGGCCGTGCAGCGCCTCGAACTCGCGCTTCAGCACCCCCATCTCCAGCCCGTCGATCCAGGCGCCACGCCGGTACCGGAACTGACGTTGCCGTACCTCCTCGACGAATCCGCACTTCCGGTAGCAGGCGATGCCGCGGCCGTTGTCGGCATACACGTGCAGCTCCACGCGATGGAGGTTCATCTCCGCGAATGCGAAGCGCAGCAGCGTGAGGAGGGCATCCGTCCCGTAGCCCTGTGACCAGCAGTCCTTCTCGCCGATCATGATGCCCATCTCAGCGTTGCGGTTCTCCGGCGAGGCGCGATGCAGGCCGGTCGCGCCGATGTGCCGGCCGTCTTTTGTCTCGATCGCGAAGCTCTGGTCCAGGAAGGACGGCGGTTTCGACGTCTGGCCGCGCAGGAACTCCTCCTCGGCGGCGAGGGACCAGAGATACCGGTTGCCCAGCGTGGCGGTTACCTCGCGGTCGTTGATCCAACGGTGCATGCGCTCGGCGTCGGCAAGTTCGCGCGCCCGCAGGTTGACGGTCCTTCCTTCCAGCATGCTGTGCCTCCCCTCTCGTCGCGAAACAGAAAACCCACCGCTCTGGGTGGGCCTGCCCGCTGTGTCGTCGTAGCCGTTAGTGCTACGGATGCCCGTGCCGGCCACAGGTCCCCGATCCCCGGATAGCGAGCATGCACGCACGATCGCATGCCCACGCGCCATGGGTCGATCCGAATACCTGATGCTCCGGCTGCCACGTCATTGGTTCCTCCGAGATTGGCTGAGTATACCCGCCCGACCCGGCCGCGCCGCAACCACCCGCCGGTTTAGCCCCCGGGGCGGCTATCGTGGACCGAATGCCGGTCGGACGGTGGATCGAATGATGAGGAAGATCGAGAAAATTCACCGGAAGGGCCGCAGATCACTTGAAGATCGCGCCGGAGTGAAGTACTACCTAAACAGCAGGAGAACCCCGAGGGCGATGGAGCAGACATCTACACGCGCATGAAAGGAGTCTTGCCAATGTCACTACTCGCGAATCAGGTGATCGACGACGACGGGGACGGAACCATGTCGCCGGATCCGGAGACGCCTGCGCCTCCCCCTTCGTCGCAGTTGACGATGCCGGGGATGGTCGCTCCGCCTCCGGCGAAGAAGGCCGCCGCCCCCAAGAAGGCCGCGAAGAAGTCGGCGAAGAAGGCCGCGCCGAAGAAGGCCGCGAAGAAGTCGGCGAAGAAGGCCGCGCCGAAGAAGGCCGCGAAGAAGTCGGCGAAGAAGGCCGCCCCCAAGAAGGCCGCGAAGAAGTCGGCGAAGAAGGCCGCGCCGAAGAGGGCCGCGAAGAAGTCGGCCAAGAAGGCCGCGCCGAAGAAGGCCGCCAGGAAGTCGGCGAAGAAGGCCGCTCCAAAGACGGCCGCCAGAAGGAAGAGCGCGCGTCGGAAGAAGTAGCACCTCGGGTAGTCGGAACAGGTCCGGAAGGGCAGCCCGAAGTGGCTGTCCTTCCGTGTGTCCAACGTCGCTTGCAGGGTCGCTGCTGAATCGCGTACCATCGCGCGCAAGCGAAAGGACGTGCTCGTGCTCTGTCCGTATTGCGGCGCATCAAACCGCGACGCCGCCGCCTTCTGCCTCGGCTGCAGGCGGACCCTCGGACCTGCGCCTCCGCCCGCGCCCGCTTACCAGGGCCTCGAGGCTCCAGCGGTCGACCGGTGGCAGACGCCCTACTACGACCGCGCTCCCGTGGCCCCCGGCACGTTTATGTACGCGGCCTTCTGGCCCCGCTTCGGCGCCTGGCTCCTGGATTTCCTCTTTGCGTCGTTATTTGCCGCAGGGCCGGGCATCGCACTCACCATTGCGTTCGTGCTTCAGGTCGATACGTCCGGCTCCGAGGGTGAGGATAATACCAGCCTGGCCATCGTAGGCGGTTTCATGTTGGGATACCTGCCGGTCTACCTGGCGTATAAGACGATCGCCAACGCCAAGGGAGGCGGTTGGGGCAAGCGTATCGCCGGCCTTCGCGTCCTACGCGAGCGGGACGGCGCTAATCCCGGATATGGCACAGGCTTCCTCAGAGCGTTTGTGTCCGCCGCTCTTGGATCGTTTGTGTCGATTCTTTGGCTCTTGGACAAGCTCTGGTGCATCTGGGATCGCCAGAAGCAGACCTGGCACGATAAGATCGCCGGGACGGTCGTCGTGGCGGTCCGGTAGGGAAACGAGGACGCCGTGTTCATCATCCACTTCTTCACGGGGTCAATCCTCGGGATCCTCAGCGGCATCTTCCTGAGCCTCGTACTCATCGCGATCATCCTGGGCGCGACCACCGCCGCGCTCATGGCGACGGGCGGCCCTACCACATGCGAGCCGGGCGGCGGCGAGATCGCCATTAGCCAGGCGAACAGCGACACATTCATCGACAAGTGGGATGCCTTCGACCAGGCGCTGAACAACGGCACACCCGGATTCGTCACGTTCAACGAGAGCGAGATCGCATCGCGGGCCGAGTCATGGGCCAACGAGGAGGACGTCCCCTTCGAGGACATCCGCGCCTGCATCCACGACGGATACGGCGAGGCGGCCGCCACCCTGCGTGTCCTGGGCATGGACGTGAAGATCCGGGTGAAGGGCACGCTCGACCTCAGTGGCAAGAACCCCGAGGCCCGCGTCGACGACATCTCCGTCGGCAACGTCCCCGGCTTCCTCATGGCCCCGGTCGAGGCCATCGTCGACCGCTCGCTCGACGAAGGCCTCAACGACCTTGAGATCGAGCACGACTACTCCCTCACCCTCAGGGAAGGCGAAGCCACCCTAGGTGGTCGCCCATAGGCGTGGCACACTCGGTCTCCCTTGCCGCAGCAGGGTTCCCGGCTGTGCACTGCCAGTTCCAGTACCCGCCGAGCTTTAGCGCCGCCGAATAGTTCGATCGAGCAACGGCTGCGCATTCCGAACGAAGTTCCGCCAGGAAGACTGCCCCGCAGGCGCGGGTGACGAGCCGGCCACGATGGCGATACCGATACTCGTACCCTACGACCGACGACCGACGACCAGCAGCCGACGACCAGCTTACGAATGTACCCCCGCCTGCGGCTCCCGCGCCGTCACCCCGTCAGCCTCCAGTGCGGCGATCTCCCCCTCCGACAACCCCAACAGCTCCCCCAGCACCCACCCGTTGTGCTCGCCGAACATCGGCGCCGGGATCCGCACGTGCGCCGGCGTCCGCGACATCCGCCACACCGGCCCCTCCACGTCCCACTCCCCGGCCGCCGCATGCGACACCGTCTCCCAAAACCCCCGCGCCCGCAGGTTCCGGTCGTAGAGCAGCCGCTGCAGCTTTAGCACGGGCGCCGCCGATACCCCCGCCGCCTGCAACACGCCGGCAGCCTCGTCCTGCGCCCGACCCCGCGTCCACGCCGTGACGATCTCGTCCAGCGCGTCCTGGTGGTGCCGCCGCGAAACCACATCCGCGAACCGCGCGTCCCGCACCACATCGGCCCGCCCCATGACCCCGCACAGCGCCGCAAACTCCGCGTCTGTCCCCACGCTTACCGCCACCCACTCATCCTCGCCCGTGCACGGATACACCCCCTGCACCCGGGAGAAGTGGCGGTTCCCCCGCCTCTGTGACTCCGACCACGCGTCGATGTCCGCCGCCGTGTCGTCACGCAGCGCCATCTGCCACGCCAGCACGAATTCGCCGACGTTCCCGATCATCGCCTCCCACTGCGCCACCTCGACGTGCTGCCCCTGCCCCGTCTCCCGCCGGTGCAACAGCGCCGCCAGCGCCGCCGCCGCCGCGATCGCCCCCGCGTTCGGGTCCCCGTACGCGATCGGCGACTTATGCGGCCCCATTCCCGGGTACCCCGTTAGCGACGCCAGTCCCGCAAGCTGTTCGACATTCGTGCCGTACGCCACGTTCCCCGACTCCGGCCCGCTCTTCCCGTGCGACGGCATCGATACCAGGATGATGTCGTCCTTCACGGCCCGCAGGTCGGCGTAGTCCAGCCCCAGCTTGCCGATTACGTCCGCGCGGTAGTTTTCGAACACCACGTCCGACATCGCCACCAGCCGCAGCGCCAGTTCCCGCCCGCGCGCCGTCTGCAGGTCCAGCGTGATCCCGTACTTGTTCCGGTTGTTGTGGTTGAAGTACGCCGCCTTGTCCCACCACTGCTCCGGCGGGCCGCTCAGGAAGTGCAGCGATCGCAGCATGTCCCAGGACCGCGCCGACTCGACCTTGATGACCTCCGCGCCCATGTCCGCCAGCAGCCGCGTCCCCGAAGGCCCCGCCCACACCATCGTCAGGTCCAGGACCCGCACGCCCTCCAGCGGCAGCCGTGCCGTCGCAGGGCGCATGTCGCCGTCGCTCATATCACGCCCACCGCCGAGAGCGCGGCCAGTTCCCGCGCCGAGATCCCCAGCATCTCGCCGTACACCTCCGCATTGTGCTGACCCAGCAGTGGCGCCGGCCGCACCGCCGGCTCTGTCGCCGGCAGGCGCGCCGGCGAGCCCGGATACCGCATCGTCCCCGTCGCCGGATGCTCGACCTCGCGGAAGAACCCGCGCGCGTCCAGGTGCGGCGACGCCAGCAGGTCAGCCATCGTGTTCACCGGCGAGATCGGCGCCCGGTACTGCCCGCCGCGCTCGTACGCCTCCGCTTTCGTCACGCCCGCGGTCCAGGTGTAGAGCTGCGCCATCAGCTCGTCGTTGTTCCGCAGGCGTGCCCGGTTGTCCTGGAACCGCTCATCCTCCGCCATCCAGTGCATGTCCAGCGCGTCCAGCAGCTGCGGCCAGTTCTTCGGCATCGCGTGGATGCCGATGTGCCCGTCGATCACCGGGTAGATGCCGACGACCGCCGTCGCCATGTTGCCCCGGCGCGTCAGCAGCGTCTCCGCCTTCCGGTACGCAAAGTCCGGCATGTAGATCTCAAGGATCGCCGCCATCACCTCCTGGCCCGCAACCTCCGCCCGCTGCCCCACGCCCGTCTCACGCGCGTTCCACACCGCCGCCAGCGTCGCTCCGAACGCCCACGTCCCGGCCTGGTACAGCGCCTGGTACCCACCGTTCTGGATCGGCTCGCGGTCGCCATCGCCCGTCAGGTAGTGCTGACCGCCCGTCGCGTACGACGTCAGGTTCGTCGCCCGCCAGTCTGCGTACGGCCCGCTTAGCCCGAACGCCGTCACGGATGTCGTCACGATGCGCGGGTTCACCGCCGCGAAGTCCTCGTGCGTCAGGCGCAGCCGTTCCAGCTCGCTCGCGCTCCTATCGACCACGACCGTATCGCACTGCGCTGCAAGCCGCAGCGCCAGCTCGCGCCCGGTCGCCGTCGCAATGTCCAGCGTGATCGACCGCTTCGATGTGTTCAGCCACAGGAACAGCGCGCTGCGCTCCCGGTCCGGGATCCCTCCCGGAAACGGCCCATGCCCGCGCGACTCATCTCCCACGCCCGGCCGCTCGGCCTGGATCACGTGCGCCCCGTAGTCGGCCAGCAGCTTCGTACACCAGGGCCCGGACACGCCCGCGGTGAGGTCGAGAATGCGAACGGAGGCGAGTGGTGGGGTCATGTGTCGGCTATCGTAGCGGGTCACGCGTCGAACCGCCGCCGCACGTCATCGGCAGCGCGAATTCCGGACGTCAGCGCCGCCTCCGTGTATGGCCCCACCAGGTAGTCGCCCGCGAAGAACACCCGGTCGCTCCGCGCACGGCGGTCCTTGAACGCCGCCAGCGACCGGATGTAGCCGTGATAGAACTGCGGCACCAGCTCGGGCCAGCGGTGCACCACCACGCGCTCTGTCTTGTCGAGCCCCCGCAGTGGCAGCTTGCTCAGTTCCTCGAGTGTAGCCGCCGCGATCTCATCGTCGGACTTGTGCATCAGCTCCGCCGCATACGCCTCGCTCAGCGCGCAGTTGAACATCGTCTTCCCTTCCGGCACGGCGCCTTCTTTCGGAGTTTCCATCGCCATCCCGTACAGCCGCACTCCCTCCGTGCGCCCGATGCCCAGTCCGTAGATACCCGAATCCGCCTCCGTGTCCGAGGTCATCACGAAGCAAATGATGCTGCTCGCGTACCGCACGCCGTCGAAGAACCGCCGCTCGTCCTGCGTCAGAGTCTCACAAAGCCGCGCCACATGGTTCCCCGGCGTCGCGACGACGACCGCCTCTGCGTCCAATGCCTCTCCTGTCGCCAGGCGCACCGACACACCGTCAGCCGTCTGCGCAATGCCCGCCACCTCCACGCCCGCCCGCACCCGCAGCTTCGAAGCCAGCGTCCGCGTCAGCAACCCGTTCCCGCCGTGAAACGCGCTCAGCCGGAACCCGCCGAACATGTAGTCGATCGTCGCCAGCACAAACGCTCGCGACAGGTTCTCCGGCAGCACCGTGAACGTCGACGCGAACGCCGGCTCGATTAGGTAGTCCAGCACCTCGCGCCCGAATCGCCGCAGCGCCCAGTCGCGCGCAGTCGCGTCGTCCAACGGCGCCGCCTTCTCGATCGCGTAGAAGTCCAGCAACCGCCTGTTCTGCCGCAGTTCGAAGATGATCCGCGGTAACCGCAGCCTGCTCCCCCACGACAGATCCCGCGCCCGCAGGATCGCCTTGGACCCCGCATAGTTGCCGCTCACGAACCGCCCATTGCGCAGCGTCGCGCCCCGCCCCGTCCTCAGCCGACGCACCTGGTCCTTCAGCCCCAGCTCGTCGACCAGCGCCCGCATGTTGCGATAGCTGCTCGCGATGAACTGCGCCCCGCGGTCGACGACGAAGTCGCCGTGGCGCTCGCTCCGCATCCGGCCGCCCGCCTCGTCGTTGCGCTCCAGCACCTCGACGTCGAAGCCGTCCTTCTTCAGTGTGTACGCGGCCGTGAGTCCCGCGATGCCTCCGCCGACCACGACGATCTTTCTCGACATGACGATGAGGTTACCGCTCGGGAGGTTGTGGCGGGCGGCTTGACACCTTGACGCCCGCCGTCGTACGCTCTTGAAAACGCAGCTGCGCTCGCGGCCGCCACGAACGGGAGGAGGTGCCACGATGACCGTCAATGCCATCACCCCGGCGCCGTCGCGCTCCCGAAAGGCCATCGCCTAGCACTGTCCGTCATCTGACGTCACGAGCAGGCCGTCCGCGGGGCGGTCGTTCTGAGCGTGCCCGGCTCCGGTCATCCCGATCAACCACGAACCCAGCGTCTAACCCGCAGGTGCCGCGCGCCCGCGACCAGGAGGTGTGTTTCATGCACAACGTCAACGTCAGCAGACGATCTCGCCCGTTCAGCCCGCTGCTATTCAGGAGATCTACGTGGGACTCAACCGTGTAAACGAAGAAATGACCGACCTCGACGACTTCGTCGGCTCCACGATGCTCGATGAGGTCCTCGGCGTCGTGAAGAGCGGCAAGGAAGCCACCGTGTACTGCGCTCGCGCGGGCGAGCGGCTCGGCGGCGGCCTCGTCGCCGCAAAGGTGTACCGCGCCCGCACCGTGCGCCAGTTCGCAAACGCCGCCGTCTACAACGCCGGCCGCTTCCGCCAGCGCCACCGCCGCGAGGAGCGGGCGATGGAGACGCGCACGCGCTTCGGCCAGGAGACCGCCTTCGCGAAGTGGGTCGCAGGCGAGTACGAGACGCTGCGCCTGCTCCACGACGCCGGCGTCTGCGTGCCCAGGCCCCTCGCCAGCTCAGAACGCATCATCCTCATGGAGTACGTCGGCGACGAGGCGGAGCCGGGCGCCCCCCTCACCAACATCCCGCTCAGTGCCGCCGAAGCCGCCCGCCTGTTCGACACGCTCATCCGCAACGTCGAGCGCATGCTCGCCTGCGACCGCGTCCACGGCGACCTCTCGCCTTACAACGTCCTCTACCACGACGGCGAGATCCGCATCATCGACCTACCCCAGGCCGTTGATGCGCGTTTCAACCCCAACGCCCTCGACCTGTTGGACCGCGACGTCGACAATCTCTGCCGCCACTTCGCCCGCTTCGGCGTCCAGTCCGACTCTTGGCGCCTCTCCCGCACCATGTGGGCCCGCTACCTCCGCTCAGAACTCTGAGCCCGCAACGAGGGAGGGGGATCGCGATGCGCGATCCCCCTCCCTCTTCCCTCCGGCATCTGACGTCCGACCTCTCTAACCCTAACGACTAACCCGCTACTCTCCCCCGATGCTCGACCGGGAGACCATGCGTCGCGGCCTCCAGGAGCACGTCGATGCCGAGAACGGCTGCGACCGAGACCGCGTGCTCGCCACCTATGTCGAGGAGCCTGATGCAGGTGGGATGCGCCTGCCTCAGGCGTCCAAAGCTAGCCATCCCAAAAGTGTAAAATCCGGCCCGTCCCCCGAAGATAGCCCACAGTATTGCCCCGAAGGGTCGAGGCTGTTGATAGCGGCGGACCGTCGTGCAGGGACGGTCATCCGGCTACCTCCTTCCTCTGCCTGTGTGGCGTGGGCCTCGCATTGCGCGGGGCCTTCGTCCTTCTCGCCGACCGCGATCTGCCTGTTGTCTGTTGTCTGTTCTGTTGTTTGCCATTTGCCCGCGGTCGTGCGTTCCTCCACTCTGACCTCCGACCGCGCGCGTAGTGCTCCCATCCGTCACAATGCCCTCCATGCGGCAGCCCTTCGTCACCTCCCACGCCGCCTGCAAGGGCCACGCTCCCGAGAACACCCTCGCAGGTATCGAAGCCGCCCTGCGCATCGGCGCCGATGCCATCGAGATCGACGTCCACTGCACCGCCGATGGTGTCCCCGTCCTCATCCACGACGAGACCGTCGATCGCACCACCGATGGCACAGGCAACGTCCACGACATGCCCCTCAGCGTCATCCGCGCCCTCGACGCCGGTGCCCGCCAGTTCGCCCCGAAGTTCGAGGGCGCCCGCATCCCCACCCTCGCCGAGGTCCTCGACCTGACCAACGGCAAGGCCCTGCTCCAGATCGAGATCAAGCAGACCGGCATCGAGGAACGGGTCGCCGGCGTGGTCCGCGATGCTGGCGCGATCGCCAGTTGCGAGGTCCACTCGTTCTGGCCCCAGGTCGTGAAAGCGATGCGCGAGACGGAACCGAGGATGGCGGCAGCGCTGCTAACCGACGCCCGCCGCATCGTCGACTGGGCCGAATTCTACGGATTCGCGCTGTCCCTCAACGCCCAGGGCGTCAGCGTCTACTACGCCTTCGCCAGGCCGGAGATCGTCCGCATGGGCCAGCTCCGCTCGCTCACCTTCATGACATGGACCGTCGACGACGAGAAGGACATGGCGGCCATGTGCGACGCCGGCGTCGACAGCATCTGCAGCAACTTCCCCGACCTCGTCCGCCGCACCATAGAGGGCTACACCGGCGCCCGTCGTTAACGCGCGCGCCTTCCTGCCACCTCGGCTGATTCTGTAGAATCAAAGCACACGGGTGTAGCTCAGTTGGGAGAGCAGCGGTCTCCAAAACCGCCGGTCGGGGGTTCGAGTCCCTCCACCCGTGCCACTTGGCAGATTCCAAACGGGCTGAAGGCGGTTAGCGATCCGGGAGCTCCGCCGCACCGGCGCGCCCTGCAGGAGAGAAGCGTAAGAGCGAAGCACGCGACGGATGCGATGAACAGCCTGGGAGCTATGTGGATCACGAGTTCTCTTGAGTGAAGAATCGTGCGGTGCCACCGGCCATTCCCGTAAAATAGCGCTCTTGAAACTCTTGCTGGGTAAGGGGCGTAAGTCCTTGCGAACTGCGGACGCTGTTAAACGCCGCGCAGTTAAGCACCGACCACGCCTCAGGGTCCAGCCGACTGGCCTCGATCAAGGCGTTGAGCGTCTGGATTGACTTGTCGAGAGCCAGGCGCTCTTCATTATCAAGTCGCAGCGTCTCAAAACCCGCTGCTGCTGGGTTCCCTAACCACTCGTTGATTGAAGCGTACTGCGCCTCGGCGCGCTTCCGCATGCTTTCGAGGAACCGACTGCAGTCGTCATATGCAGGCTGGAGGGATGGCGAAGTCGGTCGCCCAAATGCCCCATGTATCTCTGTCATCCGCTTGACCAACCCCATCTTTGCCTGCGAAGCCGGTAGTACAAGACGCTCCACGTCCGCATTTGTGGTCTGACCGATTCCTGTGCGATGCGCAAGCTCCCTGCCATGCGACCTGATCCCCGCTCGCAGGAGTGCATCGTTGTACAACTCCATCGTGAGTTGCTGGTACGCGTAGATAGTCTGAACGTGCTGAACTAGTGCGATAGCTTGACTCTTTTCCGGTTCGCCAAGGCCACGACGACGAAAGAGACGCATCGAATCCTCCCAGTTGCAGCGGGTCGTTATACGGCGTCAGACTACCTTGATGGTGTCGATGACCACCATCGTCAGACAGCGAGCAGGAGGAGCGATGACGCTGTGAACGCGGCGGCACTTCCGCACGCGAACGATAGCGACACGCCCGGCGCGGCAGGCAGGAACCACGCGACCAGCGTCAGGGCCGCGCACGTGAGCGAGAGCACGAAGAGGCCGATGGCGAAGTGGATCAAGTATCGAGATCATCTCCGGCGACGTAGCTTTCCAGTAACTGATTCAGGACCGCCAGTCGATCGTCATAGAGACGCTGTGCTGCCTTCAACGGTTCATCCAGCTTCCACAGCTTGTCAAGCGTCTCCTTCGGCCAGGGCATAGGCGTGGTCTTTGTGAGATCCATGAGCGGAGACAGCACGGCGCGCATGCGGCTTGCCAGGTCAGGCATCTCGCGCACGGCGCGGACAACGTCGATGTTCGACACGTTCGCGAGCGCGAGATTAACGCTCATGGATTCAGGTGATCGGCTCCTGGCAGCGATGAGTCGATCGAGATGAGCGATAGTTGCCTTCGCCATCTCGGCGTAGGCTGGATCTGTACCGTGCGTGAAGGCTGCCGGCCATTGGTGATCGATATCGACTCCGGCGCTCAACTGCTCCCGAATCCACCTCCGGATTGCCGTCTCTTGCTCGCGACGTGAATCTCGGATGGCTTGCTTTCTCTGTTCGGCACGCGAATGGGCGCGAGCCCGCTCAGCCTCGGCCGCTTCGTCTCGGCGTCGAGCCTGATACCGGCGCCACTCGTACCGCTGAGTCAATACGATTCCGATGATACTGCCCGCCATTGTGCTCGCCCCGGTGATCAAGGCGACGGTGACGACATCGGACATTAGAGGTGCTGCCGCCAAGCCCGCTGCGCGTTGTCTCGCCCGGTCTCTAGCCGGTCGATACGCTCGATCCGTTCCTCGTCCATCCACTCGGCCTTGAGGGGTTCGCCAGGGATGAAGGCGTGGGCCTTTGGCATCGCCTCCTTAAGGCGCTCCTCGGCTTCCGTGTAGGCACTGAGTAGTTCCGCCCCGCTCTTTCCGCACGACATCGCAGAGTCCTTTCCTGCAAACCAAACTGCAAACGCGCCCCAATCCAGCAAGCGCGGTGTGTGCCTGATAGGTTAGCAGTTAACGAGCGGCTTCGAATCTAGCGAGGCTGATTTCAAGCGGTGTATGCCGGCGTTGCCAGCTACGTGACGTGTCTCCAAAACCGCCAGTCGGGGGTTCGAGTCCCTCCACACGTGCCACTCTCTGGCTTTTCGTACGCTCCATACTATCGGTTGCCGCCGTGTGTGCTCCCGATTTACCGGTCGAGCATGCGCTCGGCGCGGTCCAGCTGCCGGGGGACATCCTCGGGGCGGTGACGGATCGCCCAGTCCGTGCGCCGGAGCGCCATGTGCGCCACGTACGCCCCCAGCACGTGCGGCTCGACGAGCGCCTCCACCCGATCCCAGATCTGCTGGCCGTGACCGTCGAGGTCGAACGCGAACGCCACCAGGTCGTAGCGGTGATCGCCCCAGCACGCACCCTCCCAGTCGACGATCCCGGTGAGCGTGCCGTCATTGACGGCGAGCACGTTGTCGGTGTGCAGGTCGAAGTGGACGAGCCCGCTCGTCGGGAACCATGACGGCTCGGCCTCGGCGCCGACCGACTCGACGAAGTCGATGATGCGCCGGGCGCGATCGGAGTGCGTCCGGAGCGAGTCGTGCTGCGCCCAGCCGTCCTCGCCGACCCTGAGCGTGTGGATCACAAACTCACCCCACCCCTGCAACGCTGATCCTGGCCGCGGACCGACGATGCCGGCTGCGGCGCTGACGCACTCGATCATCCGGTCGACCAGCTGCGGCGGCCAGGTCGGGAACGATCGTCCCGGCAGCACCTGCTGTGCGGAGAGCGTCCACCCGTCGACGGTGCGCACGAACGGGTACTCGGGCACGGGCACGCCACGCGAACGCAGCACGTCGAGCGCGGGCAGGAGCACCGCGTAGCGGTCGGCCATGCCCCCGTCGGCGAACCACTTCAGCACGACGCGCTCACCATCGGCAGAGATGGCGAACCACGCGCCGCCCGACTCGCCCCCGGGTGCACGGCCCTCCAGGTCGAAGCCGAGGTCGCGCAGCTGCTCCGCGTTCACGAACAACTCCGCACGTGCTCGAACACGAATCTGACCGCCCGGCGTGCCGCCGAGCCATTCCTACAACCCCAATCGTCTCGGTCGCCTGGGACCTGCGGTGAGAAGGACCGCTGCGGGCGGAAATAGACCGCAGATGTTACTGCCATTTTGCTGCCCAATGATCGTGACACTATGGTATGGGACGCAACGGAATGGGACATAGCCCTAACACCCAGATACGAAACGGGATGCTATGGATCTTGAAAGGGCTCGGTGGGACCGACCCAATCGTCCTCCAAAACCACCCGCGGGGGTTCGAGTCCCTCCACCCGTGCCACAACAAGCTCTTCGGTACCAGCACATCCCAGCACGTCACGTTGCGTCCGACCGGTGACCGGCGGCCAGGGTCTCTATGCCCCGTCAAGCCCGAGGCCGAGGATCCGGTTGGCGTTCTTCCAGAGGATCTTCTCGCGCACCTCGTCACGGTACGGCGCGGCCGCGAAGTCCGCCAGCCAGCGGTCGGGCGTGATCTGCGGGAAGTCCGAGCCGAACATCACCTTATCCTGCACCAACGTGTTCGCGTAGTGGACGAGCTGCGGCTGGAAGTACTTCGGCGACCAGCCGGAGATGTCCATGAACACGTTGCCCTTCTGCAGGAGCACGGCGATCTGCTCGTCGACCCAGGGGAACGCGGGGTGTGCCATGATGATCGTCAGCTCGGGGATGTCCGCCGCCAGGTCGTCGATGTGCGGGATCGGCGCGCAGTACTTCGTGCGCATGCCAGCGCCTCCGGGCAGGCCAGCACCGAAGCCGGTCATGCCGGTGTGGATGAGGACCGGCAGCTTGAGGCGCGCGCACTCCTCGAACATCGGCCGGACGTGCGGATCGCTGGGGTAGAACTCCTGTAGCGACGGATGGAACTTTACGCCACGCAGGCCGAGATCCTGCGCGCTGCGCCGCAGCTCATCGAGCGCCTTGCGCCCCTGCCACGGGTCGACGGAACAGAAGCCGATGAACCGCATCGGGTGAGAGCGGACGATGCCGGCGATGAAGTCGTTGCTGATGGGCGGCATGCCGCTGGTCGACTCCCAGTTCTCGGCCAGCAGAACGCCGAAGATGTCGCGCTCTTCGTAGTAGGCGGCCATTTCGTCCGCCGTCTTCGGTGCGGGGCCGGAGCGGAAGTACGCCTGGGCCGCCTGCGCGACCTGCGCCAGCCTCGGCCCGGCGCCGGGAGCCGTCTGCCGCCTCTCGTATGGCGCGTGGACGTGGACGTCGATGGCGCGCGGCGGCGGACTCATGCGACGAGCTCCTTCCGGCTGATGCGCTTCAGCACCTCCCCGGCGGGGATGGTGGCGTCGCAGGTCATGACCATCATCGGCCCTTCGGTGTCGGGCACCAGGTCGGCCAGCGGGTCGAGGTCGGACGGCCCGCAGTGCAGCTTCGCCTGGCCGATCTCCTGCTCGTGCGGGACGACGTCGAGCTGCGTCTTCGTGATTTCCTCGATCTCGATGTCGCCCGCCGGATCGGGGATCAGCTTGTAGTTGAACGTCGGCGCGCCGGCGGCCGGGGTGCGAGCGGCGCCGTCCGCGGGCATCGGCCCCTGCACCGTGCCTTCCACCGTGAAGATCGTCTTGCCCCAGCGGACCACGGAGCCCTGGATGCGGCCGTCCACGCGATCCCACTCGATCTGCGCGATCTTCTTCGGGAATCCCGCGATCTCGCGTCCGGCGATGAGCGCCTCGTCGGTGGTCACGTAGATGTAGGGCACGTAGTTGCCCGCCATGCCGTCGACGCGGACGGGCAGGAGCACCACGAGCTCCTTGTACGGGTGGATGTTCTCAGTCTGGGGATAGCTGAGCAGCGTGATGATGCCCGGCCCATCGGCGCGCTCCATGCCGGGGGGGAGGATGCGCTCGGCGGCGCCAGGGCGCGGCGTGAACGGGATGGCGACCATCCGGACGCCCTGCCATCGGTGCGGCGGCTTCGCGAAGACGGGTGCTGACCACGGCATACTGATCGGTTGTGTCATCGTTCTTCCTCCTTGGCTGTGCGGTAGTGGTTCTCCTCTGCGGCTCGCGTCAGGCGGTGGCGCACAGGGACTGCTGGAACAGCTCCCGCGCGCCCGTCAGCGCCAGGATCTCGTTCTCGCCGTCCTCGATGATCGCCGCTCGCGCGTCCCGCACGAGTTGCTCGACCAGCACACCGCGCACCAGCCCCATGCCCCCGTGGAGCTGCGCGGCCGCGGCCGCCACGTCGAGCGCCGTCTGGGTGCAGTACACCTTCGCCGCAATCGAGTAGTGGATCGAGGGCACGCCGTATTGCAGCCTCAGTGACGCTTTGCGCGACAGCGCCCGTGCCGCTTCGACCCTCGTGAACATGTCGAACAGCTTCCGGTGCACGAGCTGGTGGCGCGCGATCGGCACGCCGCCCTGCACGCGCTGCTCGCAGTACGTCAGCGCCTCCTCGAACGCGGCGCGCGCCACGCCCACGAAGGTGTTGCCGATGCCCGCATTCGTGGCGGCGAAGAGCATCGGGTGGAACACCGCCATCGCCTCCGGTGGCACGACCATGTAGTAGCTCGGGACGCGGACGTCTTCAAAGAAGATCTCGCCCTGGTTGAGCGCCCGCTGGCCGGTCTTGTTCGTCGGCTTGCCGCGCGAGACGCCCGGCAGGTTCAGCGGCACGATGATGAAGGCGTTGCCCGACATGCCTCGCTGCGGGTACACGCCACACCACAGCAACGCGTGCGTCGCGATCGTCCCGTTCGACACCCAGGCAGACTTCTGCCCGTTGATCACCCACCCGTCGCCGTCCTTCCGCGCGACGCAGTCCATGTGGATCTCGGGCCTTGCGAACTCGCCCGTCGCCCAGATGGTGTCCGAGCCGTGGTTCGGTTCGGTGCCCGGCCAGCAGCCGATGTAGCTTCCCTCCCTGTCTTCGACGAACGGCATCACGATCTCGCGCATCAGGTCCGGGTTGCCGCTCCTGGCCGCGAACATGAACGGCATGCTGGAGACGCTCAGCGCGATCGCCAGACCCGCGCTCCCCCAGCCGAACTCCTCGCCTATCAGGTGCGACTCCAGCGGCCCCAGTGAGACGCCGCCAAGCTCCGGCGGCATGCCGCGCACGTGATAGCCCGCCTCGTACGCCTTCTTGAACACGCCCCACAGCGGCGATCCGGGCGCGATCGCCTCGTCCGCCGTCAGCGCGTCCAGCTCGACGCTGGCGGGTCGCAGGACCTCCGCGGCGAAGCGGTGTCCCTCCTGCTTCAGCGCGATCTGGTCGCTCGTCAGGTCCGATGTGTCCGATACGTAAGGCATCTATTCCTCCGCGATGCTGACAGCGCGGTGCAGGTCCACGCGGACGCCGCGATCGAAGGGCACGGGCTGCCACTGCAGCGGCCGGTAGCGCAGGTGCCCGTACCCGCCCGCGAAGTGCAGCCACTTGACCATCCCCGGCTCCAGATCCGCGGCGCTGTCCCACGACCTGTACATGTACGGTTCCCAGCCGTTGTATGAGATCACCTGTCCGGGCCGGACCGACGGCGATACCTTCGCCGCCACGACAAAGGAACCCAGATCGTTCAGCACCTCGACGTCTTCGCCGTCCGCGACCTGCAACCGCAACGCGTCGGTGTCATTGATCACGACGTGCGGAGCGCCGCGGTGTGTCTGCTGGATGAGCCGGTCGGTGATGTTCATCGAGTGCACGCTCCAGCGGCTATGTCCGCTCGTGAGCATGAAAGGATGATCTCCACCCTGCGGAGGGTTCTCCTTGTGACGCGGTAGTGCTTCGTCCGCCTCGATGAACCACGGGTGGTCGATGTAGAACTGGGCGCGACGCGTGAGCGTTGGATATGGGATCTTGTCTTCCGTATGCCAACGGAGCGGGTTGTGCGTTTCATCCGGCCTGACGTCTGAGGCCTGGCTGTACGCGCCCGGGCCGTTGCCCCAGCCCGTGAAGCGGACGTGCCCCTTCTCACGAAGCATGTCCAGAGTCGTGCCCGGCGGCAGGCTTCCGGTGGCGGCGCTGTCCTCCACCCACTCCTGCGCGATCTGCTCTTCGTCGATCCACAGTGTTCCTCCGCCGGTGTACTGTTCCGCGAAGTGGTCGAGTCGACGCTCGGTGCCGGCGGCGTCGCGCGACGTGAGCGTCTCCCGCGCCCGCGCTCGTTCCTGCACTTTCTGGGCCAGCAGGAGCGCGATCGACACCTCGTTTCGCGTGTCCCCGGCTGGCTCAACGATGCGGTCGCCCATCGTCAGGTTCATCATCCAGGGGTTCGGAAACTGAAACGTGACCTTCTCGAAATGATGAGCGGCTGGCAAGACGTAGTCGGACGCCATGGCCGTCGTCGACATGCGCCAGTCGACTGACACGATGCACTTCAGTTGCGGCCAGAGCGTGCGAAGTAGCCGCTTGCGACCGCCGCGCGTGCGCCGCAGCGCATTCCCCCCGACCTCGAGGTAGACGCGCGGTGGATACTCCGGACCGGGGTGTGCAACGCCCTGCCACCACCCGGCGTCCACCGACTCCTTCACGTACTCGTCGAACGGGCGCGTCATCGCCGGGTCGTTCCATTCGCGGCGGCCCCAGTCCTCCGCGAAGCCCCAGTGGTAGTACCAGAGGAAGGCCGGCGGGATGCCGACCCCGGCGCCGCTCGCGGCCATCCGCTCCATCAGGCCATTGTGCGCCATCTCATCGGTCATCGTCGGGTCTTGCTGCTTGAGTGATGCGGCCATCATCTCCTTGAGTTGCACGACCTTCCGCGCCGCCTCAGCACCTTCTCCCTGCTTCATGCCGTACATGAACGGGCCGTCGAAGCCCGCCGTCGACCACTCCGAGGAACCGGTGCCATGGCGGCCCCAGTTCCCGGTGAGGGCCAGCACGAGCAGGTACGCGCGTAACATCAGGTCGCCGTGGTAGTACTTCTGCGCGGTGGCGCCGCAGACGAGCATCGTGCGCCGGGATGCAACCTTGCGGGCCAGCGTGCGCATCACGTCCGGATGGACGCTACAGATGAGGGACGCTTGCTCGGGCGTGTACTCCCGGAGCATCTCCGTCACGATCTGGAACACCGGGGTGACGTGTGCGGCCGTCCCGTCCTTCAACCGTACGGAGCGTTCGCCTGTAAGGAGAGGCTTCACATCGCCCAACGAGAGCGTCTCGCGTGGCGCGGGCACCGGCGCGTTGTTCTGGCTATCCCAGAAGTAGAACTGGTCGTCGCGCCCGTCCTCGACCATATCTGACTCGCGCAGGAAACGCTGGTTGTCGCGCCGCACGAGCAGGGGCAGGTCGGTCTGCTCGCTCGCGAAGTCCGCCTTGTACAAGCCCTCCTCGATGATGACGTGCGCCATGCCGAGCGCCAGTGCGGCATCAGTGCCGGGCCTGACCGGTACGAAGTAGTCCGCGTGGACGTGCGAAGGGCTGCAGTCCGGCGCGACGAGCACGATCTCGGTGCCGCGGTACCGTGCCTCGGAAGCGATGTGCGCGGTGGGGATCATCGTGTATGCGGGATTGACGTGCGCGTAGATCACCAGCTCCGCGTGGTACAGGTCGTCCATGCTGATGACCGGGTCGAACTTCCCGTACGTAAGGTACGTGCCCGGCGAGTTGTCATTGATCACCGCGTTGACGTCCGTCCGCGTGGCTCCCAGCAAACTGGTGAGCCGGCTGAACGGCATCATCGCCAGAAGACCTCCCTCTGCCGGGGTCCCCTCGTGGATGATCGACTCCGGACCAACCTCCTCGATCGCGTCCAGCAGGTGATCGGCGATCTCGGTGAGTGCCTGGTCCCAGCTCACCTGCTGCCACTTTCCTTCGCCGCGCTCGCCCGCCCGCTTCAGTGGCTGAAGCACACGCTCCTGCCCCTTGAGGAGGAGGTGCCACGCCGCGCCCTTCTGGCACCCCATCGGGTTGAGGTCGGGGAGTCCGTTCTCCACCGACGCCATCGCACCGATCGGTTCGGTGCCTACGATCTCGCCGTCTTTGACGAACACGTAGTACGGACAGTTCCCCGGCATGCAATCCACGCAATGCGTGGAACGTGCGACCGCGTCCCACCCGAGCGAGGCTCGGTACGTTTCCTCTGTCTTGCTGGTGCGCATGTCGGCCTCCTGTCGTGCGGATCTTAGTGCAGCTTCACGGCCGGCCCCGGCTGCCCCGCGAGCACCCCACCGTCGACGAACTGGATCGACCCGGTGATGAAATCGGACTCGTCCGAGGCAAGAAACAGCGCCGCGTTCGCGACATCGAGTTCGCTGGCGAAGCGGCCCCACGGCGAGCCCGACATGCCCGTCGCCTTGATGAGATCGGCCAGCGGCTTCGCCAGCGGCGTCGTGTCCACCACGCCCGGGCCGATCGCGTTCACGTTGACGTGATAGGGCATCAGCTCCAGCGCCATCACCCGCGCCATCTGGCGTACACCCGCTTTTGCCGCCGCATAGGCGAGCATGCCCGGCGCCGCGCGCTCCGAGGCAAGCGATGACATCAGGATGATCTTCCCCGGACCTCCCTGGGCCACCATCTGCGCGGCGGCAGCCTGGCATGAGAGGAAGACGCCCTTCAGGTTGATCGCCATCAGGTCGTCCCAGTCCTGCTCGACCATGTCCAGCACCGTCCCGCCGCGCGCGATGCCGGCGTTCGCGACGAAGATGTCGAGCCGTCCGAAACGCTCGACCGTCGTCCGCACCATCGCCTCGCAGTCGGCCTTCCTGCGCACGTCCGCCGTCACCGCAATCGCGGCGCTACAGGCCGCGTGCGCCGTTTCCTCCGCCCCCGCGGAGTCGACGTCGGCCGCCACGACGTTCGTGCCCTCTTCGGCGAACCGGAGACAGATAGCCCGCCCGAGGCCTGAGGCCCCGCCCGTCACCAGCGCCGTCTTCCCTTCCAGTCTCTTCACTGCTGGTCACCTCCATCTCGTGTTGACTGCCGAACCGGCGAGGCGAACCCTCCTCGAAGCAGCGCGAACATCCCGCGCAGGTCGGTGGTATCGGGGTCGATCTGCGCCGCGATGAACGCGCCGTCGAAGAAGGCGAGGCTCGCCCGGGTCAGATCGCTCACTTCGGCTGTCGACAGGGCGGCGTCTGGCGCGCCTGCGTTCCGGAACACGCGGGCGAGCGCGTCGCGCGCGCGCTGACGCACTCTACGGACGATCTCGAGCGAGGCCTCGTTGCCATCACGGTGCTCAAGCGAGAGCAGGAGCAGCAGCCGCAGGAACTCCGGCCGCTCGGCCAGCGCATCAGCCAGGAAGTCGAGAGCATCGCCCAGGCGTTCTTCCACCGTCGCCGCCGGCCGCTCCAGCGCCCGCCGCGCGCTGGCGCTGGCCTGTTCCAGCCAGCGCTCTGAGGCCTCTTCGAGCACCGCCGAGAGGATCCCCTCTTTGCTGCCGAACTCCCAGTACATGGAGCTGGGCAGTACGCCCGAGGCTTCGCGGATGGCCGAGATGCTGGTGCCCGCGAACCCGCGGGCAGCGAACAGCTCCGATGCCGCGCGGAGAACGCGTTCGCGCGTGTCCCGGTCGGTCGGGGCTATCGCCACGGGCTGCCTCCATGGAACGAGCGTTCCATCCCTCGCCCGGATGCTAGGTGCGGCCCGTGGCTCCTGCTAGGGCCACATGGCTCACTGGTGGCCGGGCCCAACGGCAGTTGAATGCTCCCCGCCGCCACGCGTTCAAGTCGGTTAGCGCGTTCAATGTGCTGCCTCGTTGGCGGCGTGAGTTCGCGGCACGAGAGGGCGCCGGACTTGTGCCTGCGGGGTTCCGAAGAACAGCGGCCGCGCCGTGGGGCTTCGTTGGGTCAGGGGGCATGTTCGCAATCGCTTTGTGCCTGCGGCCCGCGGCAACGGCGCGATTATACGCACTTCTTCGGATCGCGATCAAAATCCTTCTTGCAGCCGGGAGCGCAGAAGTAATAGGTCGTGCCCCTGTACACGCTCTTCGCGGCGGCAGTTGCCGAATCGATATCCATGCCGCAGACCACGTCTTTCACCGTTGGCACTGGTCACCTCTTCGCCATGTTGCAGTCGCCGCAACTACCCATGCATGCGGCAGTTGTGCTCGCGGTTGCGAATCGTGAACCCCTGCTGCCACTCGTCCAGGACGAAGTCGATCTCCGCAAGATGCGCCTCCTCGACGGCGGCAGGATCGAGAATGAAGGGCACGCCCTCTATTTCAACGCGAAGGTCGTCGGGACGGGCGGAGTCCTCCAGTACAAGCGTAAAGTGCGATTTGCCGCAGTGGCAGCGGTGGTCGATGAACATGCGGACGCGCGCGTCGGGCCGCTGTAGTTGCTCGAAATGATCCCTGAAGCGGGACGCGGCGGTTGGTGTGATCGCGATCGTCATGACGGCTTCCTCCTTATCCTCCGGCGTTCAACTCCTGAACTTTCTCGACAATGTCGTCCGTCGCTGCACGCATGCTCGGGTAGTCCTGCCACCAGCGGATGTCGCCAGCCTCATCGACGAACACGAAGGTGTGGTTCGGCTTGTCGGCGTGCATGCCAAAACCGAGCATGTTGTATTGCTCCGATACGGTTCTGTCCGTGTCGGAGAGCACCGGCATTGTCAGGTTCCAGCGGGTGACCTCGCCCTTGATGAGATCGGGCGGGTCCACCATGATGTTGACGAACTCGGTGTTGGCGGCCTGCAGCTCCGCGCTGCGTGTCTCAATGTCCTGCGCCTGCTTCCAGCACGGCGCACATCCGTATCCTTCATTGAAGTAAAGCAAGACGTTGCGCTGACCTTTGTAAGACGAGAGCGTCATCGGCTCTCCGTTTACGGATGGCAGGGTGAAGTCTGGCGCCACGCCGGTGAGCGGCGTGGCCTTGCCATCGTCATGTGCGTTGCCCCGAGATAGTATGACGAGGAACGCGGCGACGAGAACGAATGACCCAGTGATTGCAAGGAACGTGATCATCCCCGCGACGCTTCCCCGTCGCCGTCGTTGAACTCGGAGCCTCTGGCTGTTATGCCGCGTGGCGCCGGCTGAGCTGTTAGCCATGATGTGACTCCTCAAGTGTTGCCGGAGACGGCGATGTTGCGTCGTGTACTACCAAGACCGCCTCCGATGCGTGGTCCGATCGAGCGCGTGCGGTGCGCCGGCTTCGAAAGCGGGCGGCGATAGATCCGCGCATTGCGCGCGCGACTCCGGGAAACGCCTTCGCCAGAAGATACATCGTGCCACCCGCAAGAAGGGCGGCGAAGATGGCGTCGGGCACACCTCCGACAAGTGACACGACGCGGTCGGCCACGCCGGTAAGCCATGCACTGAAGCGCACCTGCGCGTCGGAAGCAGTGGTGGCCTCGCCTGTGAACGCAAGGACAACGATCAGGACGCCCATGCTGACGAACATCACGCCGGCCAACAGGTTCGTGGTGTGGATGGAGCCCCGCAGGCCGGCAATGCCAACCGGGAGCCGCCGCCCGCGAACGACCGGATGATTGGACAGCTCGAGCCGGTCCCAGGAGTAGGCGAGCGCCAGCAGGGGCGCGACCATGCCGAGGATGTAGGCGCTTCCTATCATCAGCGCCTGCGGAAGCGACGACGACACGGCAGACAGCGTGAGCACGCCCGCGAGCACTGGCGCGCAGCACGAGCTGGCGGCGCCCGAGAACATGCCTAACCCGAACACCGACGCCACGCCGTAATTGCCGGTAGGCGCCGGGCGTATCGGCAGCGCCAGGTTCCGTCCGGCCAGCGACCAGAAGCCCAGAAACACCAGGAAGACGCCACCGAGTATAAAGACTTCTTTGTGGAACTCACCAAGCATGTCGGCCAGCACGGCGACACCGAGCACCATGGGCAGCAGCACGACAGCAATGCCGGCGGCGAAGACGAACGTCAGGGCAAGGACTGCGCGCTGCGCACGGTAGACGCTCGCGAGGTAGGCGGGCAGCAGGTAGGTGACGCAGCATGGTGCGGCAAGTGCAAGGACGCCGCCTACAAACGCGACTAGGACGGACGATGTGGCGACGAGTGGCCCCATCCTCAGCCTCCCGTGGGCACCAACCCGAGCGCCGTCTCCAGGTCAGCCAACTCGACGTCACCCTCCGCCACTATCGTGTCGTTGATGATCAGCGTGGGGAGCGTCCACACGCGATGGCGGGCGGCGAGCGCCACGCCCTCGTCCGTCAACATGTCGACGTGTTGGATTTCCACATCCGTGTGGCCCGCCTGGATCTCCTCAAGGCGGAGCTTAACGCGCTCGCACGCGCGGCAGCCTAGGGCCGAAATAACTCGCACGACCGGCATAGTACGTTCCTTTCACCGCGGTCAGTCTGGCGTCCGGGCGCCGGCTCGCTGCCCGGGCGGTGGCCGGGGGGCGCTTCGCGCGATCGTCGTCCAATTGATCATCGCTGATTGTGCTTCACGTTCTGCCGGGCATATCGGGATATCTCGGGCGGGGTTTTGCCCCACACGGCGCCGTTCTGAGAGCCGTTACAATCTGGGCAGGAGGAGCGTTTGCACTACTTGCGCAGCCTGTCCCTGTTTTACCGGCTTGTCGCGGTGAGCACGATCGCCGCGGCCGGCATGGCCATCTTCGTGTTCTGGGTGAGCACCGAGCACATCGCTGCCCGGCAGAGCGGACCGCACTGGGGCGTCGCCATTCCGCTGGTCGCGGGCGGACTTGTCATTACGCTGGCAATCGTATTCGCGCTGACACGTATCGTCCTTCGGCCAATCGAGGAGCTGGAGGCGAGCATCATCGCGTTCGGCGAGGGCGACACCTCGGCGCGCGCGCACCGGTATCCATTCACGGACGCGCAGCTCACCCGTCTCACGCTGGCCTTCAACCGCATGGCGGACCTGCTCGTGGAGAAGCAGGCCAACCTGACCGAGATGTCGTCTCGCGTGATCGCCGCACAGGAGGACGAGCGCCGCAGGCTGTCCAGGGAGCTTCATGATGACGCCGGCCAGAATCTGACGACGATCCTCCTCGGTCTCAAACGCCTGGAGACCCTGGGTTCACTTGAAGAAGTACGGGAAAGGCTGCCCTCGCTCCGCGGCAGGCTAGCCGCCGCCCTCGACGGAATGCGCAGCCTGGCGTGGAGGCTGCGGCCCTCGGTGCTCGACGACCTGGGCCTCGCCGCCGCGGTGCGATCGTCGGTGGCTGACTTCGAGACGGTGACGCCGACCAGGGTCCAGCTGGACGTCGAAGCGCTGGAGGCGCGGATTCCCGGCGACGCCGAGATCGTCCTCTATCGCGTCTTCCAGGAAGCGATGACGAACGTCGCCCGACATTCGCACGCGAAGTCGGCCCGCGTTGCTGCATCGCGAAACGATCACGTACTGAAGCTCACCGTGGAGGACGACGGCAACGGCTTCGCCCCGGCCTCAAACCCGCTGGGAGAACAGGGCATTGGCCTGTTCGGCATGGCCGAGAGGCTGGCGCTGATCGGCGGCATTCTGGAGATACGCAGCGCTCCCGGGCAGGGTACGACGATCGTCGCGGAGATCCCGATTGATGGCAGAGCCTGACAACATCACCGTCGTCCTGGCGGACGATCACGCGGTGCTCCGTTCGGGGCTGCGCGCGCTGCTCGACGCTGAGCCGGATATCGAGGTCATCGGGGAGGCCGGCGACGGCGAGGCTGCCATCGAACTGGTCCGGAGCCTGCGACCAACCGTGGTCGTGATGGATCTCTCCATGCCGGGAAAGGGAGGGCTGGCAGCGATTAAGGCGATCGTCGCGGACGTGCCGGGCACGCATGTCCTCGTGCTGACGATGCACGACGACGAGCAGTACTTGTATCACGTGCTCCAGGCCGGCGGAGAGGGCTACGTCGTCAAGAGCAGCGCCGACACCGACCTCCTTTCGGCGATTCGCACCGTGGCGCAGGGCGGCGTCTTCGTCTATGCCCCGGCAGCGGCGCACATACTGAAGGGCTTCGTCGAGTTATCCGGCATGCCGGATCCATCGAAGAAGGGCGCTCTGAGCGAACGCGAGGTTGAAGTCTTGCGGCTCACCGCGGAGGGGTTTACTAACCAGGAGATCGCCGACCAGCTCTACCTCAGCAGGAAGACCGTGGACAGCTACCGGAGCCGGATCATGGACAAGCTCAATCTTCAGCACCGGTCTGAACTGGTCCGATACGCCCTGCAAAAGGGACTGCTTCACGAGTAACCTGGCGCATCGCAGCAAGGGGGCAGTGCCCCACACGATTGCCGCATGCTGCCCCACAGACTCGCCGCCCCGTCTCCCCGATCATGCACTCGATGACCCGCACACGCGCACCAGCACGATGTGCGGTCTTTTCATACCGGCTGCGGGAGCAGAACTAGCTTAGAAAGGAACCTCCGTGCTGAAGAAGAAGGCGACCGTGTGGACGCTGGGACTGGGGTTCATGAGCCTGATCCTCGCGGCAAGCGCCGCATGTGGCGAAGGCACAGAGGGCACGGATTCGGACAACGACACTGTGTTGCACGCCGGCGGCCAGCCGGACGTCGTCATCGACGTCTTGATGAAGGACCTGCGGTTCATGCCGAACACGATGGAAGTGAAGGCCGGCCAGACGGTCCAGGTGAACGTGACGAACATGGATGGCATGGAGCATGACATGGTGGTCGACGGACTCCGGATCGAGATGGTCGGCAAGGCGGCAGGTGGGCACCACGCGGGTGCGGCCGCGGATCTGCTCATGGTCCACACCATGGCCAAGGAAAACGGCAGCATCATGTTCCGCACCGACCAGAGGGGCACGTACGAGTTCTACTGCACGCTGCCCGGGCACAGGGCAGCGGGCATGGTTGGTGAAATGAAGGTCGTGTGAGCCACGGACGGCGGGCGGCGCTCCGTTCGCTTGCGCGGCCGTGACGGGTATTGCCCCGCACATTTGACACATCCTGCCTGACTGACAGCGCGCCTATCCGGCCCGACAATTGTTGACGGGAGCAGGTCGTATGGGCCGGCGAACCGGAGGGCGTGATGTCACGGGGCACTGGAGAATCCCCTCGACGGATCAAGACAGCCATGACCAGAGGCGGCGCCCCACTAGCAGGCGCCGGATCAGCGAGGAGTTCGGGCGGCTGTTCATGGCGCGCGCGAGTTCATCGTGGCGCCGCGGGCCGCACCCGGCACGCGGCTTCCGTCCGTGTCGCGGCGCAGGCTTCTGCTGATTGGATTCTGGATAGGGCCCGGCGCGATGTTCGAAGCGGTGCGGTCACAATCTCAACGCGCTCTACCCGCGCGTGGCGCCAGGAGGCTGGTTCCGCTGGCCGTCTCACGCCTCCACAGCGGTGGAGGCTTCAAGGTGCTGAGGCCGGCGCCGCGCTCGCTCGACATGTTTCCTGTGAGCATCGCGGGCGAGGGGAGGATCATCGTCGATGTCGGCACCGTGATCAGTGGCGGCGACCGCGATCCAGAGCGAAGCGTGCTCCGACCTGAGGATGCGGAGGATGCGGCAATGAATGTGTACACCGAAACAATTCTTCCCATAAACGGCATGAGCTGCGCGTCATGCGTCGCCAAGATCGAAAAGGCGCTAAGAAATACGCCTGGCGTCGGCGCGGCCCGCGTCAACCTTGCGGCGGCGCGTGCGTCCGTCGAGTATGACAGCGGGCGCCTGGGTTTGCCGGAACTCGCGCAGGTCATCCAGGGTTTGGGCTACCGCGTGGCGTGGGATCACATCGACCTGCTGGTGCCGGGCGTGCCAGGCCTGAACGGCGTCGAGAACGCCGTTCGCGCGCTACCCGGGGTTGTGGACGTAAAGAGCGATCCCGCCACGGACTCTCTCGGCATCGACTTCGCTGGGGCTGCGGTGAGCGGCGCCGAGATCAAGAAGGCCGTCCGCGGTCTCGGCTACCAGGTTTCAGAGAAGGGCCAGGGTGAGTCGGCGCTCGACCGCGAGCGTGACGCGCGCCAGCGCGAGATCCGGATGCAGCTCCTGAATCTCCTCGTGGCGACACCCCTCGCGAGCCTGGTCATGCTGGGCACGTTCCGTGACTACTGGGTGCTCGATGCGATCTTGCCAGCATGGCTCGGCAGCAAGTACTTCCTGTTTGTGCTGACCACGCCCGTGATCCTTGGCCCCGCGCGTCAGTTCTTCGTCAATTCCTGGAACGGCCTGCGACGTGGCGTCACGGACATGAGCCTGCTCTACGCCACCGGGATCGGCGCTGCCTACTTCATCGCGGTGGTGAATACGTTCTTGCCCGAGGCCGGCTTCGGCGGCAAGGACGCGACGTTCTATGAGTCCGCTGCGCTCCTTACCTGGTTCATCGTCCTGGGCCGCTACCTGGAGGCGCTGACGCGGGGCCGGACATCGGAGGCCATCCGCCGGCTGATGAAGCTGCAACCGAAGGTCGCCCGCGTCATCCGCGACGGCGCGGAAGTCGAAATCCCGGCGGACGAGGTCGAAGTCGGCGACACCTGCGTCGTACGCCCCGGTGAGTCCGTCTTCGTCGACGGCGTCGTCGTCGACGGGTACTCAGCTGTGGACGAGTCGATGGTGACCGGCGAGAGTCTGCCAGTGGAGAAGCAGGCCGGCGATACGGTCATCGGCGGCACGATGAACAAGACCGGCTCCTTCCGCTTCCGCGCGAAACAGGTTGGGAAGGAGACGGCGCTGGCGCAGATCATCAAGCTCGTAGAGGACGCGCAGGTGAAACGGGCGCCGATCCAGAAGCTGGCCGATACGGTCGCCGGTCACTTCATCCTCGGCGTGCACCTGCTGAGCCTCGCCGTGTTTCTCTTCTGGTTCTTCTTCGGCTTCAACCTCTGGTTCGACCCGGACAGCCGGCTCGTCATGAGCCCTTACCGCCTGACGGAAATCGAGGTCTTCGGCTTCGCGCTGCTCCTGTCCGTGACCGTGCTCATCATCTCGTGTCCCTGCGCGGTTGGACTGGCCACGCCGGCCGCCATCATGGGCGGCTCAGGCATCGGCGCCGAAAACGGCATCCTGTTCAAGGGCGCCGACGCGATAGAGGCCGCGAGCAAGCTGCAGGTGGTGATCCTCGACAAGACCGGGACGCTTACCGCCGGCAAGCCGAGCGTCACCGACGTGGTGGCACCCGGGCGAGACCCGGAAGAGATCCTGCGGCTGGCCGCGATCGTCGAGAAGAACTCCGAGCATCCGCTCGGTGAGGCGATCATCCAGAGCGCCCGTGCGCACGGCCTGACGATCGACTCGGCGGAGGCATTCCAGTCCATACCGGGCCAGGGCGTCGAGGCGCGCCACGCCGGGACGGAGCTGCTGCTTGGCACGCGCCTCCTCATGGCGGATCGCGGCGTGGACATCGCGCACCTGGTCGTCGAGGCCGAGCGCCTTGAGAACGATGGCAAGACCGCGGTGTTCATCGCGGCAGACGGCCAGGCCCTGGGCATCGTGGCGGTGGCTGACACGCTGAAGGAGACATCGGCGCACGCCGTGGCGGAGCTGCATCGTCTTGGCCTGCAGGTCGCGATGATTACAGGCGACAACCGCCGCACGGCGCAGGCGATCGCCCGCCAGGTTGGTATCGAGCAGGTTCTGGCCGAGGTACTGCCCCAGGACAAGGCCTCGGAGGTGAAGAAACTCCAACACCGCGGTCTCCGCGTCGCAATGGTAGGGGACGGCGTGAACGATGCGCCGGCGCTGGCCCAGGCAGATGTTGGCATCGCCATGGGCGCCGGAACGGACGTGGCGAAAGAGACCGGTCATGTGATCCTCGTGAAGGACGACCTCCTCGACGTGGTGGCGGCGGTCCAGATCGCGCGCTTCACGATGCGTCGCGTGCGGCAGAACCTCGGTTGGGCCTTCGGTTACAACACGTTCTCCATCCCGATCGGGGCCGGCGTACTCTATCCATTCGCGGCCCAGGTTGTCAGTCCGGAGTTGGCGGCGTTCTTGATGGCGATCAGCTCGCTGTCAGTCACCCTTAACTCGATGGCGATGCGCGATTACAAGCCACCCATCAGGCGCGGTGGCCGGCCCCACCGGCGGAATCGCGCCGTAGTGACCGCGCCGGTGCTAACGCCCGCAGCCGGCCGCGGCCGGTAAGGAGGTTTCGAAGATGCCGAAGCCCAGCGAAGACGTGCCTGTGGGACTTATCAGCGCCGCGATCTACACGAGCATCGCCGCGACCGCCGCGGGGCTGTTCCTGATCGTGACGTTCTCGTCGGATCGATATGGCAGCGTCGAGCGGTTCGGCGGTGCAGTGTGGGTGTTCCTGCTGTCAATGATCATCTTGATGCCCACGGTCACTGCTATTGTCAGGAGGCTGTCCATAGGAAGCCCCGAAGTCAGTCAGGAGTTGCGGATCGAAGGAGAGTGATTCATGGAGAGTCTGATTGGATTGGCGCCCATCGCGCTGATTGCCGTTGTGTGCCCGCTGATGATGATCTTCATGATGCGCGGCATGCACGGCGGCCACAAGGGGCACGAAAGTCAGAAAGGTGCATCAAACGCAGACACAGAGCCGGCGGTGACCGACGGCGCTACGTCCTCGAGGTTGCGGGCAATGGAGGAGGAGATGGCCGTGCTGCGGCGAGAGCTCGCTGCCACGCGGAGTCCCGAAAGAGTTGGGAGAGGTCGTGACGGCCGCGCGTAGCTCTGCCGCGCGTAGCTCTAAGGAGAGGTGCTGGCCCGCATCGAACGAGCGCAGCATCGGCAGATAGAGGAGCAGATGCACGTGTCGAAGAAGCGGGTTGTGAGGATGGCGCGATGGCGGGCCTCGGCGTCCGGACAAATAGCACCGAGCACGACGTGCAGCGGTCGCGGCGCCATCGAAGCAACGATACCCGCTCTCCTCGGGCTTAAGCCGCACCTCGCGGAACAGGAAGGACTGAGACATGACCGCCTTAACACACAGTGACCAGGCGACACGCACCGTCCACGACCGCTAAAACAGGGTCGCGCGCTTCTACGACGTCGAACAGGCGGTCGGGATGAGCCTCATCTTTCGCAGCCTGCGACGCGAGCTCTGGGGCCGAACGCCCGAAACGGGGCGCATCCTGGAGATAGGGGTCGGAACGGGCATCAACATGCAGCACTATCCGCCAAGAGCCGAGATGACGGCCATCGATATTTCGGAGAGGATGCTCAGCCGCGCGTCGAAACGGGCGGGGAAGCTGGGTCGTGCGGTGGACCTCCGGATCATGGACGCGCAGGAGCTTGGATTCGACGACGGCGCTTTTGACGCGGTGATTGCGACCTGCGTGTTCTGTTCCGTGCCGGATCCTGTCAAGGGGTTGCGGGAAGCATGGCGCGCGCTGAGGCCAGGCGGCCGCCTGCTGCTACTCGATCATGTGCGCAGCGACAACGCTGTGGCTGGCAAGATCATGGACTGGCTGAATCTCATCGTCGTGCGCATCGAGGGCGCGAACATCAATCGCCGCACCGAGGACAACGTGCGGGCAGCGGGGATCTATCAGTTCGAGACCTCGCGACACTGGTTCGGCATCGTCCGCATGATCGAAGCGCGCAAGGCGTGAGTGAGCAACCAGGGAAGCCTCATAGGACGCGTACGCATCTTGCTTGCGGCTGCAGCGCGATCAGTTCGCCGCGCGCGCACGCGGATAACGCTCCGGAGTGTCAACAAACGTCCTCGAGCAGGCCTCTGAGCAGAAAGCCAGCTTCCTCCCCTCGAACGCGAGTCGCGCGCTTACCTCGGTGGGCACCAGTTCCATGCCGCAGACCGGATCCGTCTCTTTCTCGTTCGCGCGGGTGTCGACCATGCGGGCGTCGAAGAGTTCGAGTTCTCTCGACACGCCTTTGACGTGCCGCTTTCCGACATACACGAACTCCACGTTCGCCAGGTCTTGCACTTCGCGGTGGACGGCCGCGGTGACCAGGACCTGATGTGGCCCCGCCTCGGATGTCAACCTTGACGCCAGATTCACGGTCGCCCCGACGTAGTCCCCCTCTCGGTAGAGGACAGACCCCCAGTGGACGCCAGTGCGCACGGCCGGAAACTGCGGCTCGTTCGCGGCGCGCCTGTCGATATCAAGCGCGGCCATGACGGCGGCGCGTGGCTCCGCGAACACCAGCATGAAGGCGTCGCCAATCTGCTTCACGATACGTCCGTGGAGTACATGCGTGGCGCTGCGGACCAGTTCGGAAAATCGCCGGAGAACATCGGCCGCCACGTCATCCCCCATCGCCTCCGCGAGGGGTGTGAAGCTCGACAGGTCAACGAACGCCAACGCGATCTCCATCTGCCCTTCGGATCTGGGCGCGTCACGATGCTCCTCCTCCGCCAGGTGCAGGAGTACGTCCTGGCGAATCGCTTGCATGAAGCCCTTTCGGTGGAAGTAGCGTAACGTGGGTTCCATGTGCGGCTGGAGTCCGTCCATCGCCGCCAGCCGTCGCTCCGTGAGCGCGGTGCCCGAAAGTCCGCCCGCTTTCAGCCGTTCGTTGACGTAGAAGTGAAACAGCCGGGACTCTGCTTCCGCCACACGCGCCAGCGAGTCCGCATAGACCCTCAAACCCTGGAACAGCGCATCTTCCGGGAGCCCCGCATCCAGCATTGCTTTACAGCTCCGGAAGAAGGCGACGTCCTGGCTGTTGAGCAGGTCCGATGCCTCGTGCAGTCCGCACACGCTCCAGAGCCGTTGGGTGAGCTCGGTATCAACACCCGCCTGGGCCGCGGCCTCCTCCAGTGAATAGCGGGGCTCGAAGCCCGGTGGATACAGGGTCTCCAGATAGCGCCGGAGGAAGCTGCCTTGTTCATTCTCGATCCTGCTGAGCGCGTCGACGCTGATGCCGCGGCGAAGGCAGAGCTGGATGAGACGCACGATCTCTACGTCTTCAAGTGCGAACGAACTGGCGTCCTTCGTACCGATGAGCCCAAGCGAATTCCACGTGCGCAGCTGTTCGATGGATTCACCAGCGCGTGTCGCCAGATCGTCCAGCGAGAGCGATGGGCGCTGTTGGTCGAGTGAGGTCTCCATCCGTGGCCATTCTATTCAAGAACACTGGAGAGATGTCAGGTCTTTATGCCACGGGCGATGTACGCCGTGCCCAGAAGTCGCTCCTCCACCTCAAGCGGCCCCAAGCGGCGCTCCAGGTGCGCCCACGGTCGGTCGAATCCCTCGAGACTCGTGACCGCCGTTCGCGAATAGCTGACCGTCACCGGATTGAGCATCAACCCGCGTAATCCGGTCGCCCGTTTGGCTCCCGCGGCGACGATTCGGCCACCCGGCCGCAGCGCCGCCAGCGCCATCTCAATGGCTGCGTCGGATTGCAGGATGTCGTGCGTGTAGAAGCAGAGCGCCGCATCGAGCGAATCGCGGTCCAGCGTCACTCCTTCCGCGTTCCCCTCGACGAGGCGGATGTTAGTCCAGCCGTGACGCGCGATGAGCCGTCGCGCACGGGCCAGCATGTCCGGGCTGGCGTCGACGCCAAGAATGCGGCCTTCCTGGCCGACCGCACGGCGCAGCAGGCCAAGGCTAAGACCGGTGCCGCATCCGAAGTCGAGCGCGGAATCACCCGGCTGAAGTTCGAGCCTTGCGATGGCCTGTTCGCGCACGCGCCGCAGCGGCCTCGCGACCACGTCATAGATGACCGCGTTGCGCCGGTATTTTCGCTTGATGGTCTGGATGTCCATCTACCGCCTCCCATCGAGTGCAAACGGCCAGAGCCCGGGATGAATCAAACCGTGACGGCCGTCGGTGCAGCGCCGGCCTTGAATTGCTCCGGCGATTGCTGAAACTCCCAGCTGCAGCCACGCGAACAGAAGTAGTAGGTCCGCCCTTCGTGTTCCAGCGTGATGGCGTTGTCCATCTCCACGCTGGCGCCGCAAACGGGATCGCGGACCAGTTGGCCGATGTCTTTGATGCGCCCGTCCTCAAGCCACAACACACGGTCCGCAACCTCGCGGATACGCTGGTCATGGCTGACGGCGATGACCGCGCGTTCACCGCTGCGCGAAAGGTCGCGCAGCAGGTGCATGACGTCGCGGCCGTGCTTCGAGTCGAGGTTGGCGGTCGGCTCGTCGGCCAGAAGCAGACGAGGCTCGTTGGCGAGGGCGCGTGCAATGGAGACGCGCTGCTTCTCGCCGCCGGAGAGATTGCGACTGTTGAACTTCAGTCGATGGCCAAGTCCCTGCTGTTCGAGAAGCGCACGCGCGCGAAGGCTTGCGGTTCGCCCGCCTACGCCCGCCATATTGAGTGTGAGCTCCACGTTCTCCTGGACGCTAAGCGCTTCCCAGAGATTGAACGACTGGAAGATGAAGCCGACGCTCTTGCGGCGCACTGGCGTGAGCCGGGACTCCTTCAGAGCGGTGATGTCGACGCCTGCGACTTCGATCGTGCCCGATGTAGGACGCAGGAGCCCGCCGAGCATCGTGAGGAGCGTCGTCTTACCCGAGCCTGAAGGGCCCATGATCAGCAGCATCTCGCCGGCGCACACCTGCAGATCCACGCCGTCGACGGCGCGCACCTGGCTGTCGCCTTCCCCAAAGACCTTCGTTAGCGCTGTCGCGCGCAGGATGTGCCGCTCGTCGCAGTTCTTCATCGCTATGCCCTGAACACGATGGCCGGGTCGATGCTGTTGATGCGCCGCACCGGCATGAACGACGCAAGCAAGGCCATGACGATGGCGGCCACGAAGACGCCGGCAAGGTCCGTCACCTGGAACTCTGTTGCAAACTCGGGCACCGCCTCGATCGCGAGCTGCGCCACTCCCCACGCCCCGATCGCGCCGACCACAAACCCCGCTCCCGTGAGCATGGCCGCCTGCGAGAGCACGATGCGGTAGAGGAAGCCACCCGAGCCGCCGACCGCCTTCATGACGCCGAACTCGCGCGTTCGCTCGATCGTGGCCGTGTAGATCGTAAGCCCCACCACGGCGGCGCCTACGACGAAACCGATCGCCACCAGGATGGAAATCACCGGGAGGAACGTCTCGTCCATCTCCTTGCTTATCGACGCCGCGAAGGCTTCCTTCGTGTACACCTGCAGTGCCGGATCGCGTGCCGTAATGGCTTGGGCGACCGCCTGCGCGTCGGCGCCCGGCTCGAGGATCACCATGCCATACATCACCACGTTGCCGACGCCGAAGATGCGCTGCGCGTCGGCGAAGTTGACGAAGACGAACTGGAACAGGACCTCCGGGCTTCGCGGCCGCACGCGATCGATCCTCAGCGACTCTGTGCCGAACTGCGCCGTGTCACCAGTTGTGAGGCCGGTCTTGCGGCGAAGCGTGTCGTCGATGACCACCGCGCCCACCGGCGGGAGGTATCGCTCGCGGAGCTCATCCGAGACGACAGCGGCGGGCACATCCAGCGCCATGAGGCGGGCAGAGAACTCCGTGCCGCTGGCGTCGAAGTTCATCGACCGCGCCAGCACCGGTACGACTGCTCGCACACCGGGCACCGATGCGACGGGGTCGAGCCGCTCCCGCTCCACCAGCGAGACCGAGTGGAAGGGGTCACTCGTGCCGCGCTGCACCACCCAGAGCTCCCCCGGCAAGTCCCGGAACGTCTGCCCCGTGCGGTTGAAGCCCCGGTAGAGTGCAAGGACGATGAGGATGAGCAGCACCGCGAAGGCGACCCCGGCGACCGAGATCGCGAAACGGCCCTTTTCGGCGAACAGGTTGCGGCGCGCTACAGGGACTGTCATCACGCCTCCGCTGCCGGCTTGTGCGCTTCGATCAGTTTTACGATGCCGAGCACATGGCTCGACGCGTCGAAGTCCTGCACCCCGGCCCGGCGCAGATTCTCCAGCGTGCGGCGGTTGATATTCGCCCCGGACATCCGCACCATCAGCGGGTTGAGCAGGTCCATCACCTTGCCGAGCACCGGGTTCTCGCTCCGTACGTGCTCCATCAGCAGCAACGTGCCGCCCGGCTTCAGGACCCGCCATGCCTCGCGCAGACCCGAGACGGGATCTGGCACGGAGCAGAACACGCACGTTGCGACGACGGCGTCGAACGTCGCATCCGGGAACTCGACATGCTGCGCGTCCATCAGCGCGAGATCAACAGCAACGTGAAGCCGCTCCGCGCGACGCCTTGCGTGGGCGAGCATGTTGTCGGAGATGTCGATCGCCGTGACCTTCGCCGCCGACGGGTAGTAGCCAATGTTGACCCCGGTGCCGACGCCGACCTCCAGCACGCGTCCGGCGGCCGGTGCCTTCGTCCAAAAACGCGTGCGCAGGCGCCGGAAGATGAGTCGCTCGCCCAACGCCTGCTCGACATCGTAGAAACGGGCCGCCCGGTTGTAACGCTTGCGCGCAATCTCCGTCGCACTGCTCGTGTCGATTGTCATGACGGCTCTCCTCCGCGGCGCGTGCTCGGCCGATCACCGCCCGCCGTGCCGCATCATCCGTCCATGCAAGAAGAGCATGATCGCGGCCCCAACTGCGGCGATGACCAGACCGATCGGAAGCCCCACCGCCGGGATGACGGCGAACAGGAGGACCACACCAAGGCACATGGTCATCATCACCACCATCATGCCCGCCGTGCCGTCAGTGTGACCGGAGTGGTTGTGGTCTTCGTCTGCTCCGGGCTGTCGTCCGCCAGGTCTCATAGCGCATCTCCTCGCACTGCTCACCCGCACTGTAGATAGAGTGGGGGAGTATAGGTCAGAGCCGAACAGATTGCTGCAGGGGTGCCGATCGGCATGGCTTGGCGAAGCCGGAAGCGCGAGAGCCGCTGGCCTGGGCCGGTCGGCTCTTGCCTGATTATCGGAGTGACCCATAGGGTGAGGGGGAGTATCGGAGGAGACGAATGACGACCAGCAATTCCTACGCCGCCGACAGGCGACGGCTTCTCACGCGCCTGCGAAGGATCGAGGGCCAGGCCCGGGGCCTCGCCAGGATGGTCGAGGAGGACCGCTACTGCATCGACATCATGCAGCAGATCGCATCGCTGCGCGCTGCCGCGGACGCGGTGGCTCTGATCCTCCTGCGCGACCACCTGGACGGGTGTGTGCGCGAGGCGGTGCACGACGGGGCCGGTTCCGAGAAGATCGATGAGGTCGTGGAGGCGGTGCGGCGCTACAGCCGCAGCTAACCCTTGTCGCGTGTCCTGTCGAGAGAGGAGTACAGGCATGTATCAGGCGGGATTATCGAAGACGCTTCTGGTGGTTGTTGTCGCCGCCTTGCTGGGTGGCATTGTCTTTGTCACGAGCACGGCCGCGTTCTCGATGATGCGGGGGAACTGGGGCATGGGTGGATGGGGTACGAACGGCCATATGCAGCGCATGATGGGCGGTGGCACGAATTCGTCCGATGCACCCTTGTCCGTCGGCACGAAGGACGAGAGCATAGCAATCCGCGACTTCGTGTACGCGCCCGGCAACCTGCAGGTGGCCGCCGGCGCGACCGTGACGTGGACCAACTACGACAGTGCTCCGCACACGGCCACGGCGAAGGACGGCAGCTGGGATACGGGCATTCTCAACAAGAACGAAACGATGGCCATCACCCTCGAAGAAGCGGGCGAGTACCTGTACTACTGCACCGTGCATCCCAGCATGGTCGCCCGCCTGACGGTTCAATAGCCGGGAGAAAAAGATGCAGAACACCGGCGCGCTCGAGAGCACAACCAGCCTGCCCGGCGGACGCCGCGGCTGGCTCGCACGGGCCGGCGCCGCGTTCTCGGCGGCCGTGGGTGTCGTCACCGGCGCCGCGCCGCACGTCCTCCACCACGTCGGGCCGCTCGCGGGTGCGGCGCTGTTTGCCGGGGCCGGGGGCTCTCTGTTGTTCGGCGCGATCGGCCTTGTCCTCACCGTGCCGATGCTGCTTGGCCTCAGACGCCGGTTCGGCACCTGGGTGGCGCCTGGTGTGGCGCTGGTGCTGTTCGCCGCGGCGTTCACGGTATCGACGCTCTGGATCGGGCCGGCGATCCGGGGCGGTGGGGGAGACGGTCTTAGCAACCAGCCGGCCGATCACTCATCGCATCATCCGGACTAGGACTTGACGGTCGGCGAGAAGGAGGATTTACGATGTGGCACACGAATGATGGTATGGGATGGTGGATGGTGTTCATCGGTATCTTCTGGGTCTTCTTCTGGGCGTCGCTGATCTACCTGTTCGTCGTCGCCATCGTCCGTCCCGCGCGGCGGCGCCAGCCGGAGGAAGCCGGGGATGCGCTGGACATCGCCGCGCGGCGGCTCGCCCGCGGCGAGATCAGCACCATCGAGTTCCAGGAGATCCGCAACCAGTTGGAAAGGAATGTGCCGGGGCCGCAACCCTCGTGAGCGCTGATCGCATGGCTGAACAACACGAGCATCGCGGGTCGAGTCCCGGCCGTCTGACGCTCCCGGTAACGAATCTGTACTGCGTCTGCTGCGCCGAAGAGCTCCAGGACCGGCTCCGTGCCGAACCGCACGTCACTCGCGCACGCGTCAACTTCCACGCGAAAACCATCGACATGGAATACCACTCGGAGATGATCGACGAAGCGCAGATTCGCGCGCTCGTGGACGGGAGCGGACGCTGTGCGTGCGGCCCCGAGCAACCATCTCAAGAGATGACTCATGTCGGTCACCGCGCGCAGACGGCGGAGCTCACAATCGGCGGCGCGCACGACCATGCCCAGTTCGAGATGCCGTCCACCTCCGCGCACGCCATGCACGAAATGGAGCACGACAGCGCCGCGTCGCGCGCCGGCATGGACCACGACATGTCCGACCCGAAGATGGCGAAGGCCATGGAAGCGGACATGCGCAACCGCTTCGTTGTGGCCTTGCTGCTCGCTATCCCCACCGTGCTCTACTCGCCTCTGGGTGCCGACTTCTTCAATCTCGACCTTCCAACCGGTCCGCTCAACAACAACTGGCTGATGCTCGTTCTCTCGACGCCTGTGGTTTGGTGGGCCGGCTGGATCTTCATCGGTGGCGCTGCGCGGTCGCTCCGGCATCGCTCCCTGAATATGAGCGTGCTGATCGCCACGGGCGTCCTCGCTGCGTGGGGCTTCAGCGTCGTCATCACGGTTGGTGACCTGGGCGAGACCTTCTTCGAGGCTGCGGCGATGCTCGTGACCTTCGTCCTGTTCGGGCACTGGATGGAGATGAAGTCGCGCCGCGGCACCACCGATGCCTTGCGGGCGCTCTTCGACCTCGTGCCGCCGAAGGCGACGGTGATGCGGAATGGCGCCGAGGTTGAGATCCCGACGAGCGAGGTCGTGGTCGACGATAGGGTTGTGCTGCGTCCGGGCGACCGGGTTGCGGTGGACGGCGTCATCGAGACCGGCGAGACCGCGATCGACGAGTCGATGGTGACGGGCGAGTCGATCCCGGTCGACAAAGGCCCGGGCGACGACGTGATCGGCGGCTCGATCAACAAGACCGGCTTCGTGACCTTTCGCGCGGCCAGGGTGGGTGCGGAGACGGCGCTCGCCCAGATCGTGCGGCTGGTCGAGGAAGCGCAGAGTTCCCGGGCCCCCGGCCAGCGGCTTGCCGATCAGGCGGCGCAGTACCTCGTCATCCTTGCCGTCGGCTCGGGCATCATCACCTTCATCGCATGGTACTTCGGCGCAAGAGAGACCGCGCTGCTCTCACTCACGTTTGCCATCTCCGCGGTCGTCATCGCCTGTCCGGACGCTCTCGGCCTCGCGACGCCCACGGCGGTGGCAGTTGGCACCGGCCTCGGCGCGCGCCACAATATCCTGATCAAAGATGCCGCGACGCTGGAAGGCGTCTCTCGCGTGACCGCAGTCGTACTCGACAAGACGGGCACGCTGACCGAAGGCCGCCCCACGCTGACGGCGATCGTGTCGGACGGCATCGAAGAGGACGAGTTGCTGCGCCTCACCGCGGCCGCGGAAGCCGGCAGCGAGCATCCGATTTCGTTCGCGATCGTCGAGGGCGCGCGGTCGCGGTCGCTCGACGTGCCCCCGGCAACCTCCTTCACGGCGATGTCCGGCAAGGGCATCGAGGCGACTGTGGACGGGCGCGCCCTGCTCGTCGGCAACAACGGTCTGATGGCCGAGCGCGGCATTTCGCTCGATGGACTGCCCGGCCGGGCCCAGGAACTCGCGGTCCAGGGCAGCACTCCGCTGTTCGTCGCCGTCGACGGCCGCGCTGCGGGAATCATCGCGGTTGCCGACGCGATCAAGCCGACCGCCGGGCGCACGATCGAGCGGCTCAGGGAGCTTGGCATCGAATCCGTGATGCTGACCGGTGACAACGAGCGGACCGCGAGGGCTGTCGGTTCAACACTCCGGATCGACCGTGTGTTCGCGGAGGTGTTGCCGGCCGACAAGGCGCGATACGTGAAGCAGCTTCAGGCCGAGGGGAAGGTCGTCGCGATGGTCGGCGACGGCGTCAACGACGCCCCCGCGCTGGCGCAGGCGGATATCGGCATCGCGATCGGCGCCGGCACCGACGTGGCCATCGAGACGGCGCGCGTCGTGCTGATGAAGAGCGACCCGCTCGACGTCCTGCGCGCTATCCGCCTGAGCAAGGCGACGGTGACGAAGATGAAACAGAACCTCTTTTGGGCGAGCATCTATAACGTCCTCGCCATTCCTATCGCAGCCGGTGTGTTGTACCCGTCCTTTGGCATTGAACTGCGGCCCGAATGGTCCGCGCTTCTCATGTCCGCCAGCTCGATCATCGTGGCGACGAACGCTGTCCTCCTGGAGCGCGTCGAGCGCGACCTCGCCTCGGCGTAGCTGGCAACTCCGGCCATATCAGCCTGGCAGGGAACAGCTCCGCTTCGTCTGGGTTGGAGGGACAAACGACGAAGTGAGGCGGACGTCTCGCTTAGTGTCTTGCAGGAGGTTCATCTCGCGCGTGGAGACTTCGGGCGACCTTCAGTCTCCTGCAAGCTCCTGACCCTGTACTAGTCAGTCGCGTCCGCGACTGGCAACGACACCGTGAAAGCGGCGCCGCCCCCCGGGCGCGGAGCCGCCGTCAGCTGTCCGCCCTGGAACTCGACGAGGCGGCGGCACAGGGCTAGGCCCACGCCCACCCCTTTCACGCTCGCCGTTCGGGGTGATCGGTAGAACGGCTCGAACAGCGCTTCGGCCTCGGCCGGGTCGATGCCGATACCCCGGTCGAGTATCGAGACTCGCAGCACCTTTCCATCCGACTCGGCGGCAATCTCGATCGGTTCCGTGATATTGCTGTAACGATGCGCATTCGCGATCAGGTTCCGCATCACCTGTTCCAGGTATACCGCGTTGCCTTCAACGAATACCGGGTTCGTCGGGAAGGACAGAATGTACGTGCGCTCCAAATGCTCACCACGATTTGACTCGAGCACCCGGGAGACGATTCTGCGCACGAACAGGGGTTCCGTCTCCACTGCTGCTCCCCGGTCCAACCTTGCCAGCGAGAGCAGATTTTCGATGATGTCGTTGAGCCGCGCCGCCTCATCCCGTATGTCGCGGATGGCCGTGTCGACGTCCGCTTCCGAGACCTGCTCGCCTCGTTCGGTAAGCACCGTCGCGTTGCCAAGGATCGTCGTGATGGGCGTCCGCAACTCGTGCGATACGAGGCTCAGAAACTCGTCCTTGGCCGCGTTGGCGGCGCGCAGGTCCGAAAACAGACGCGCCTTCTCCATTACCGAGGCCGCCTGCTGTGCAAACTCCTCCAGGAACAGCAGATCCGATTTTGCGTAGCGCCCTCGCTCCGTCGATGCCAGAGCAATCGCACCGACGATCGCCCCGCCGATCTTCAGCGGTACAAGCATGCGCGATTGAATAACCGACTGCGACAATGCCCGCAGCGATTCATCCGCCGCCGCGGCGAAGGATTCCGCCGTCGCTTGTGACACCAGCTCCGGCTGCCCGCTCCGGATGACCTGCGGAAGCCCCAAACTCGCCCGCCAGTCAATCGATAATGGGGCCGTCGCGAGCCGCTCGAGTTCGGGTACCGCGGGATTGAAGAGACAGACCAGCCGATCGACGCCCGGCCTTTCATCGCCGGGGTTGGTAACGGCGAAAATGGAAACCCAGTCCCCGTAGTCCGCGATCAGTATTTTCCCGAGCGCCTCCAGCGCCTCGCGGTAGTCGACCGTCTCGGCCAGCACCGACCGCGCCTCTGCAAGCCGGTGGGCCCGCACTTCCGCCAGCCGCCTCTCCGTGACGTCCGAGGAAACACCCACCATGCGGACCGCAACTCCCGATGCGGCCTCGATAAATCGGCCCGCCTCCGACAGCCACCGCACCTCACCGCTATTTGCCCTGACGATACGGTGCTCCACGGTGAACGCGCAGCAGTTTGCCTGTGCCTTCGACAACTCCTCTTCGAGTTGGCGTACGTCTTCGGGATGCACGCGATCGGTCCACATGGACATCGTCGCCGCGCCTTCCTCAGCAACCGGGTATCCCAGCAGGTGGAAATGCGACTCCGACCAGACAGCTTTGCCGGACGCCAGGTCGACATCCCACATGCCACTCCCCGTCGCGTTGGCTGCCAGCGCCAGTCGCTCGCGGCTCGCGCGCAGTTGCTCCTCGCTTCGCTTTGTGTCGTCGATGTCCGTCGCGACGAGGAGCCACTGTTTGCGTGAATCGAGCGGGACCGCCCGCACGAGGTGCCAGCGATACACGCCGTCATGACGGCGGACCCTCACCTCCGCCGAAGCCGCGTTGCCGGCGCGTGTTTCCCGAAACCAGTCCTCGCCGGCCGCTTCAAGGTCCTCTGGGGGAACCAGCCCCAGAGCCAGCCAGTTCGGCGTCTGGTCAACCGTTAACCCCGAGTACTCGAAGAACGCGCGGTTCCAGTAGTACGCGTTTCCCTCCCCGTCAACCAGCGCGACGAGGGCCGGCATCGATTCCGAAAGCTCCCGGTACCGTTGCTCGCTGCGCGCCAGCAACTCCTGTGCAAGGCGCTGTTCTGTAACGTCTGTGCACACCAGGGCGACGCCGTGGATCGCGTCGTTGATCGTGTACGGGTAGTAGTTCGCGATGACGGCCTCCCAGCGCCCCGCGCTGTCGGTGCCTGAGAGTTCAACATCCACCGACGCCCGCCCGGCAAGCGCTGCCTCGAAGTGTGGTTTCCACTGCGGCCACCACTCCCGCAGATACTCGTCCGGGCGGCGGCCAATCATCGCATCGCGTGGTACGCCGCTCATCTCGGCAAGCTTGTTGTTGGCGTGAACGCACCTCAGCTCGCCATCCCAGAGCCCTATCCCGACCGGCGCATTGCCGACCACCGTCTCCAGCACCGCTCGTTCCCGCGCGAGCGCCTGCAGCGCAGCGTCACGCTCCCGCTGGAGAGAGTTTCGCTCCTCAGCCCGGCGATCGAGCGTCGATTGAGACCGGCGTAGCTGGTCGGCGCCAGCGGCCAGGAACAACGCCACGGATGAGGCGCCGACCAGGCGCAATAGCTGTTCATTCTTGGTATCCGATGCCCGCGACGCAGGAGAAGGCGCAAACACTCCCACAAGCGCGAAACAGACAGCAATCGCCGCCAGTCCTGCCGCCAGGCCCAACCGATAAGCAGCGAATGTGAGCGGTGCCAGGGTTAGCACCAGCAGCCAGTATCCTGTGCCTGCGCCCAGTATGGCCACAAGCGCGAAAGCGATCAGCCCAAGACCAACGCCGCCGGCAAGAGCCTTGAGCGTCGACGGCACTTCGATTGCCCGATCACGCGGCCGCCCCTGTTCGGCCTGGCCAGCAGACCAGGCGAACGCACCCAGCGCAGAATGCTGCGCTTCGTCCCTTGGCGGTGATTCGATTCCAACCACGGTCGACGCGCTCCAGAAACGTCGATTCAGCGAGGGCCATCAGGACTCCGAGTCTAGATCGCCCGGCTGGGTAACAGCTTAAATGACGGATAACAGAGCGTAGCAAAACCATCTACCGTTACTTGAGACGAGGATGTTATGGAGCGTCGCTATCTCGGGATTGCACGGCAAGGCGAACCCGTCGCTCCATATCTCCCTCCTGAAGGCCGCCCAGATTGAAACTCAGTTCCCGATTGGTGGGGCGAGCGGCGCGCGTGGCGTACCGCCCCCTCCGACGCTGCTGGCATGATTGTTCGTCAGCACCTGCAGGTTGGCGAAGAGCTTGACTATTTCCGAACCACTGATCCCGGCATCCGCGCCGGACTCCCCATTAATGGTGAACGGACGCCAGCTTGGCGCGTTCGGATGCACGTCAACCACGTACGCCCCGTAGTCGCGAAGTGCCGCGCAGATCCGGCGCGAAAGCTCACCCGGCACCAGCGTCTCGCAATTGGTTTGGGGTGACAGCGCGAGCAACGACCCCATGCACAAGGGCTTCACGCTGCCGGAGTATTCCGATACGCCACCCGGCTGATTCCAGCCCGTGTCAGCCGTGATCGCTGGCCACCGATAGCCGTCGTTGCATTCCGCGCTGTCCGCGTCATTGTTCAGCGTCGATACCGGCATCGTCAGCTTCAGCGCGTGCTTGATCTGCGTCCCCACCGCCGATTCCCAGCTACGCAGCGAACCACCGACGGCACTCAGCCCTGATCCACCATGAGCGCAATACGGCCCAATGCCCGCCCCGGAGAGGCTCTGCTGGCACAGGAACCAGCCGGCATACGCGGTTCCCGTCCCGTTGCTCCGGCAGGACGCGAGAAACTCCTGCACCACATCCGTGTTGTTCGCCAGGATCGCTGCGCCCGTATTGTTCGGCTGGTACGACCCGCCCCCTCCCGGGATTGTCGCGCCGTCGCGTATCCGCACCTGCAGCGAACCGGGGCCGCCCACACAAGTCGCCGGCCATGCGTGCCCATTGCCCGTGAGGGTCCTGATTGGCGCGCTCGGGTCGAGATACAGGCACTCGTCTTCGAAGAAGAACCCCGAAGGCGTTCCCAGGTTCGCTGGCGTATACTGCGCTTCCGATCCAATAGGCATATTCCACGGCGAGGTCGACGCGAACGGCTGCTTGAACTTGTCCCGCCCCACCGCCCCCACAGACGTCGGCGAACTCACTGGCATCGGCGTGCGCGTCGCCGTATTCGTGGGTGTCGCAGTGCTTGTCGCCGTCACCGCTCCGACTTTCATTCCATAGAAGGTCATGACGATCAACATGTCGCCCGAATTGACGAGGCCATCGTGGTTTACGTCGGCGATTGGCTTGCCGAGTGCGACCAGCGCCCTGTCGCCGCTGTTTACGGTGCGGTCGTCATTGATGTCCGCATCTGCGACGGTGAAGACCGCCGCGTTCGCGAACTGTATTGCCCGCGCGGACGCAACGACCAGCAGCACCGCCGCTGCGGCTATGAGAATGAACCGGGACATGAAAGGAGATCCCCTCTGGCTGCGTGTCGGCAGCGATGATTAAGGCTCTGTGCCCGCAATCCCGCGGGAGAGCTAACCGAGGGTGTGACTCCCTGAGGCGCTGGCAGCCTACTTCGCAGGCGTGGCCCTGTTCGTTAACAGCGGCCTAAATCCCGGCCAATACTTGCCCAACCCCGACCGGTTGAGGACGCGTTTCTTGCACGACCTGGGTGGGCCGTGCCCGGCAGGTGAGTTTGGGCTCGAAACGTCAATCGCGATAGGCGTCCCGGCGGCCCGGCCGGGTCGCGGGAGATCAAGTACTCCGCTGGATGGAACAGCCGTTAATACCAGCGCCCGGATCTCGACCCCTGTATCAGGTTCCCCAGCAACGCCACCAGGGCAGCGATCAGCAGGAGCCACACGAATGCACCCCAGTTCACTGTGAACCCCACCAGCCAGAGCACTAGCAAGACAACAAACGCGAGCCGGAGTAGCGATGCCAAGAGAAACTACCTCCACTAACCTCCGTGTTGGACTCGATGTTGTGGACATTCTCTCCCGAGACCCCTTGCGAGGCCGACATACCCGCGCTCATGCCGTTTGCAGAAGCGTGAACCCTGCCAACCGTGGGAATAGATGCTGGAGCTCATTCCTGTAATGGATTTGCAACCCAATGTCTGGCTCTTGTATCGAGTCTCCCCCACTACCCCCGCTATGCTCGGGTGTCCACCACCCATTGATGAGTGGATGAGCGGTGGTGCGACGAAGGGGTGCCCATGGGTGGGCCGCAAGGTGACACAACGGGCCTCGGCCCGAACGCGATGGGACTCGGCGAAGCCGATACTCGAAACGTCCTCGATGCCGCGCCGGTGATGCTTCGCGCCTTCGATGCCGCCGGCTGCATCGTGTACTGCAACGACCAGTGGCTAGATTTCACTGGGCCAGAATTGCACCAACCCGCGGGTACGGGCTGGCGGGGAGCGGTTCATCCGGAGGACGCCACGCACTGGATCGATGCCCTAGACACCCACGCCCCGGCTCGGAGATCCTTCGATGTCCAATACCGGCTCCGGCGCTACGATGGCGTCTATCGGCAGGTCGTAGAGCGATTCGTTCCTCGAATCGTGAACGGCTCGTTCTGCGGCTACATCGGCGTTTGCACCGACGAGACTGAGTCCCGCGATCTCGAGCGCACCCTGGTAGAAACCCTCCGCAGCTCACGCATCGGCGAGGATCTTTATCGCGCCCTGGCTGAGACCATCCCCGCCCTGGTGCTCACGACCTCGGCCTCGGGTGAAGTGCAGTTCTGCAATGCGCGCCTCCTCGAGTACTGCGGAACGGACATCAATGGGCTGCAAGGGGCGCGTTGGGTGGACTACATCCACCCCACCGACGTACGCGAAGGCCGCGAACGGTGGGAGCGGCAGATCAGGGCGTTGGCGCCATTCCCCAGCGAATACCGCATCCGTCGGCACGATGGCACGTATCGCTGGCATCTGACGCAAATGGCGCCGCTGCGCAACCCGGCGGGCGAAATGCAGGCCTGGATTGCCGTCTCCGTTGACGTGCATGACCGCAGGGAGGCCGAACAGAAGATCCGTGATGTCGCCATCCAGCTTCAACGCGCGAACGCCTCCAAGGACGAGTTCCTCGGTCTCGTCTCACACGAGTTGCGCACGCCCATTACCACCATCTACGGGAATGCGCAGGTCCTGCGCCGCATGGCCGGCCAGCTGGATCAGGTGGCCGTCGGGCAGGCAATGGACGATATCGAGCAGGAGGCCATCCGTCTCCAGCAGCTCGTCGATAATATGTTCGTGCTCGCCCGTATCGAGGCCGGCACCGGCTTCGATACCGAGCCCGTCCTCCTCGGCCGCCTCGTCGCACGCGTCCTTCAGGCCCACCGCATCCGCCATCCCGCGCGCGAAATCGACGTTGACGACCACGCGGGGGCTGTGCCCGTGCGCGGGGAGCCGCTCTACGTAGAGCAGACCCTCCGCAACCTCCTGAGCAACGCCGAGAAGTACAGCCCTCAACATAAGAGTCTGCAGGTCGTGATCGACCGGAGCGACCGCCACGTGGCTGTCCGCGTACTCGATCGAGGTATAGGTATTGCAGCCGATGAGATAGCCCGTGTCTTTGACTCGTTCTACCGAACGCCCAGGGCATCCGGCTTTGCACCGGGCGCCGGAATCGGCCTCGCCGTGGCCCGCAGGCTGGTCGAGGCCCAGGGCGGTGAAATCTGGATTCAGCCTCGCGAGGGAGGCGGAACAGAAGCGGGATTCACGCTTCCATTGGAGGCGGAGGAGGACGCATGACGGCGAACGCACCAATGGTCATGGCAGTCGATGACGAACCCGGCATCTTACGTCTCATCAAGCTGGAGCTGTCCACCCAAGGCTTCCGAGTGATTACCGCTACCGGTGGCGCGGAAGCCCTAAAGCTCGCGGAAGAGCAGCAGCCCGATATCGCCCTGCTCGACATCGTCATGCCGGAGATCACCGGACTCGAGCTCATGCGCCGCCTCCGCGAGCGTTCGCAGCTACCCATCATTCTCCTCACCGCAAAGGGCGGTGAGCTGGACAAGGTGCGTGGGCTGGAAATGGGCGCCGACGACTACATCGCCAAGCCCTTTAGCCCCGATGAGCTGAGCGCCCGCGTCCGCGCCGTCCTCCGCCGCGCGAACACGGCTCCCGGCGGCGAAAGCATCGTCCGGGCCGGCTCCATCGATATCGACCTAAACCGCAGGCTGGTGTCACGCAGAGGCGAGCTGGTCTCTCTCACCCGGACGGAGTGGATGCTCCTGCAGCACCTGGCCAGCAACCCGGGCAAAGTCATGCTCAACGGCGAGCTGCTGGGCAAGGTCTGGGGCCCCGAGTATCGAGATGACCTTCAGTACTTGCGCGTCTGGGTCTCGCGCCTGCGCAAGAAACTCGAGGACGATCCCCCTAATCCCCGGTTGATTAAGACCTTTCAGGGGATCGGCTACATGTTCGTTTCAGACGAACACCGCGAAAAGGCCGAGAGCGCGCGAGTCCAGGAGAAACCGGAACTCGACTGAGCCGGCCGCAGGATGAAGACCCTCGGCCAGAGCACTCGCATCTCATCTCTCGTGGCGACGCGCGCGCTTCGCTTGGTGCGCGCAACGGCATCTCCCTGCCCTACGCCTCGTGCACCGTTCCTTCGTGCGGTGGCCGGCTGGCGTTGGCGCCCCCTGACACGATCGCCCCGATCCGCAGCCTGGCCAGCACCTGTGTTGTGCGTCGGCGTTCTGAGAACGATCGCTAGCTCCCCGGGGCGGCTGGCGTCTCGGCCGCGTCCGGCGCCGCCGCGTCGGCTTCCGGTACCGCGAACATGTAGCCGATCCCCTGAAAGGTCAGGATCAACTGCGGGTGACTGGGGTCGTCCTCCAGCTTACGGCGGAGCCTGGACACCCACACCCGCAGGTACTGCAAGTCGCCGCGGTATTCCGGCCCCCAGACTTTCGTCAGTAGTTCCGTATTGAGCATCAGGCGACCGGGATTGGCTGCGAGATGTTGTAGCAGCAGCCACTCCGTCCGCGTCAACTCCACGACGTTCCCATCGCGAGTGACGGTACGCCGGTGCAGATCCACCGTGACGGCCCCGGATTGAACGATCCGGTCGACCCCGCAGGCCGCCGAACGGCGGATGACGGCACGCACCCGTGCCGTCATCTCCGAAGGACTAAACGGCTTCGCCAGGTAGTCGTCCGCCCCCAGCTCCAGGCCGCGCACCTTGTCTGCGTCGCTTCCCTTCGCCGTAAGCAGGATGATCGGGATGTTGGCCCGGTCTCGTAGTTGGCGCATTGTCTCGAAGCCGTCCATGTCAGGCATCGATAAATCCAGCAGCACGATGTCTGGCCGGTGCTCCTCCTCCAACTTCACGCCTTCGGCGCCGGTTCCTGCCGTCAAGACACGGAAGCCCTGGCCTGTAAGCTCGAGCTTGATCAGGCGCAAGAGCGCGGCCTCGTCGTCTATTGCCAGCACCAGCGGTTCGACCGACATCCGGCTAGCCTCCCATCCCTCCGTGGTTCCTGCTGATTGTCTTCGATTTCGGTTGCGAACGCGTAGCAGGCTCAGGATCTGGGATATGCGTCGCGCATCAAAGTGTACAATTCCGGGCCACACCCCATCCAAACATCGTCCAGGCATCGTTGAGATGAGTTCGACACGCCACCCCCGCGCCGCGCCACGCACACCGGCGGCACGCAGCGATACGCTTGGGTTCAGAACCGGGGCCGAGCGGTTAGCACCATTCCCGGTGCGGGCGTCCGGTTCGGGTTGGTGCACCCGATCGGTGCACGCCATCGGGCGTCCGGGGCGGGTTGTGGCGGGCCCCCTCGGGCGCCCACGGGGAGCATCGGCGCCCTCAGCGAAGCTCACAGCGGTTTACAGCATGGCGGCCCAAGGCGCCGAGCGCCCTCGGGACCTGACCGGGGGTCGGGCGCTGGGCCATCTCTAATTGGGCCCCAAAGGCAAGCCCCCGAGCTCTCGCCCGAGGGCTTGAAGCCGGCGTGGCCGGCGTAGATCTGTGCATTCAGAAACGGTCAGGCAGGACGTCCGCCGTTCCTGAATCCTCCACCGGAGGGCTGGCGCGCACAGTGGGTGTAGCCATCATAGGGCCGCCCCGCTTGCCGCATCGTTTCCCCCCGCGCGCGTGTCCTTGCAGTTCCGTATCATCGCCTCGATGTGAGGCTGTGCCCGGGCGGTCCGCCTCACCGGCTGAATGGGCTTTGAACTTCAGCGGGCACAAACCCCGAGCTAGAGCCATTTAGCCCATGTCCGGGCGACCCACGCGCTCCTACGCTGTCTGGGATGAGAAACGGTGGTGGAGCCACCCGTTAAACAGGAAGACGAGACGGCATTGGTGGGGACAGGTGGTGTTCCTCCAGCAACACCTGAGCCACGGCCAAATGCCTGATTCCCGTGCGGCTTCCGCCTGAGCCACTTGGAGGTTGATCATGACCACGAAACCACTCGAGCCGCGCACCTCTTCGCCAACCGCCAACGGCGACGCGCCCGCTCCCGCGACCGAGGGTCGCTACCGCAAGAACGTGGAATGGGACAGCGTCACGTGGGCAACCCATTGCGTTGACTGCTATCCCGGCAACTGCCCCTATCGCGTCTACGTCAAGGACGGCGTCATTGTCGGCGAAGAACAGGCCGGCACGATGCCCGTGGTTGAGGAGGGCGTGCCCGACATGAACCCCCTCGGGTGCCAGAAGGGCGCCGCCTGGAGCCACCTCCTCAACGCCCCCGAGCGCGTCTTGCATCCACTGAAGCGAGCCGGCGCCCGTGGCGACGGCAAATGGGCCGAGGTCTCCTGGGACCAGGCCCTCTCCGAGATCGCGGACCACATCCTCGACGCGATCGTGGAGGACGGTCCCGAGACCATCATCAACGAGGGCACGCCCGGCGAGGGCGGCCTGATGACAGGCTTCATGTTCTCCCGGTTGATCGGCCTTCTCGGCGGTCTCGCGCTCGACACCAACGCCACCATCAACGACTTCTCGCCCGGCATCTACCTCACCTTCGGCAAGTTCGACCCGGCGAGCAGCATCGACGACATCTTCCACGCCGAGTTCATCATGTACACCCACAGCAACCCGGCGTACACCATGATCCCGTCATTCCACTTCACCACCGAGGCCCGCTACAAGGGCTGCGAAGTGGCCATGGTCGCGCCCGACTGCAGCCCGTCACACACCCACGCCGATTACTACGTGCCGATCAAGCCCGGCACCGACGCCGCCCTCGGCCTCGCCATGGCGCAGGTCATCATCGAGGAGGGGACCTACAACCGCGACTTCGTCTGCGAGCAGACCGATCTCCCCCTGCTCGTGCGCGTCGATAACTGGCGCTTCCTCCGTGGCTCCGACCTCAAGGACGACGTCCGCGACGATCAGTTCTACATCTGGGACGAGACCGCCGACGCCCTGGCGGAAGCCCCCCTCGCCACGCTCGATCTCGGCGGCCTGCGACCCGCGCTGTCCGGCTCCTGGCCGGTCCAGCTCAAGGATGGCAGCACCACTCGCGTCGTCTCCGTCTTCGAGCTCATGAAGGAACGGCTGGCCGCCTACACGCCCGAGAAAGCGTCCGAGATGTGCGGCGTCAACCCCGGCATGATCCGCACGCTCGCGCGGAAGATCTCCAGCAAGCGCGGCAGCATCTTCTGCGGCGGCACCTCCTTCAAGTACTACCACTCCGACCTGATGCTGCGGTCGTACTTGCTTGTGCTCGCCCTCACCGGCAACTGGGGACGCAAGGGCACCGGCCCGGTCGAATGGTCGGTCGCCGGATTCGATGGGCCCTTCCTCTCCTTCGCCAAAGGCGACGTCGGGCGCGAAGAGGCGCGAAAGGTCATCGAGCTCCGCAAGCTGCTTACCGGCGCCATCAAGAACGAAGACCCCACCATGACCGATGAGATGGCGCACATCGAGCTGATGCACCGCTTCGCGCAGGCCCAGGGCCAGGTCCCGCCGGCCATGCTCTGGTATCGCCACTGGGGCTACAAGGACAACTGGAACAACCGCGAGTACAACGACCCCTCGATGCAGCGTCCGTTCGACGACTACGTCGAGGAAGCGCTAGCGAAGGGCTGGTGGAAGTCCCCCGCCCGCACCGCCACGAAGAAGAGCCCCCGCGTCTACTTCGAGGTCGGTGGCAACGCCCTTCGCCGCACCCGTGGCGGCCAGAACCTCATGCTGCCCAATATCTGGGAGAAACTCCGCTGCGCCGTCAGCGTCGATTGGCGTATGAACACCACCGGTATGTGGGCAGACTACGTCCTCCCCGTCGCCCACCACTTCGAGAAGATGGCCTTCATGTTCCCGACGCCGCACCTCATGAATCTCACCTTCTCCGACAAGGCAGTCGAGCCGCCGCCCGGTGTCATGGCCGAGGTGGAGATGGCCGTGCTGCTCGCCGAGAAGGTCGAGGAGCGAGCGAAAGCCCGCAGCATCACGCAGCTGACCGATGCCCTCGGCGCGACCCGCCCCATCGCCGGCCTGCGAAACCTGTTCACCATGAATGGGACCCTCGATAACACCGAGTCCGTGGCGCGCGAATGGGTGAGCGACGCCGTCGAGTCCGGCAACCTGCCGGAGGGCACGTCGCTCGACACCCTTCGCGACAAGGGCTACATGCGCTTCCTTAACTGGGGTATGGGGCCCATGTCCCACAGCCAGGCGGCTGACATCAAGATGGACGAAACCCACACCGCGTTCACCTGGCACACAGAGAAGAAGGTGCCCTACCCCACGCTGACCCGCCGCGCTCAGTTCTACATCGACCACGACTGGTTCATGGAGGCCGACGAGGCGCTGCCGTGCCACAAGGACAACCCGCCCCAGGGCGGCGACTACCCGTTCTCAATGACCAGCGGACATAACCGCTGGAGCATCCACTCCATGAACATCACCAACAAGATGCTCCTGCAGACCCACCGCGGCCGCCCGCACATCGTCATGAACGACAGCGACGCCGCCCGTCTCGACATCCACGACGAGGAAGAGGTCGATGTGCATAACGACCTCGGTACCTTCATCGTGCCTGTTAAGCTCTCGCCCAGCGTGCGGCCGGGCCAGGTGATCTCGTACAACGGCTGGGAGCCCTACCAGTACAAGACATGGAAGGGCGCCTCAGACCTGGAACCGGGCATGGTGAAGTGGCTGCACTTCGCCGGCGACTACGGACACCTGCGCTACTGGCCGCTCCAGTGGCAACCCGTGCCCTTCGACCGTGGCGTGCGCGTCAACGTCTCGAAGATCGATTAGGCCTGTTCGGCGCGTCTGCTGCGCGGACGGCCCTCGCGCTGCCTAACCGGCATCAGGCCGCGGAAGCCTCCCCGGCCTCCGCGGCCCCGCCGCTCTCCACGTACTGCTTGAGGCCCCGGACCGTCCGCCCCAGCGTGCGCGACATCATCAGCCGCATCAGCGACACCCCGATCATGGCTCCCAGCAGTCCGTACCGCGTCTCGTACTCAACCTCCGCGCGGACAACGGAAACGCCACCCTCAGCGCGAATCGCCCAGGTCGACCGGACCTTCGACATCATTGGCGCCCCCTCGATGGCCAGTTCGAACCCCTCCCCTTCCTTCCACGCAATGGCGCGCTCTGTGATCGTCCCCAGACCCGAGACAGCGCAGCTTCGCTCGCACCCTTCGCCGCGGTCAATTCCCCCCAACAGCACGGCATGCTTCACCTCGGGTGCCCACGTATGAGGCGAACCGAAGTCGCTTCGGACGTTCCACACGGCTGCGGACGTGGCGTCGATCCGTATTTCTTTGCGAACGGTGGTCATGTGACGATCTCCTCGATGCCGCTGATGTCCCGATGTGTATCTGCGTCCTGTTCGCCGTTCGTGTCCCGTTCATCGCTTCCGGATGCACCTCGCACGGCACGACGTGACCCCAGGTAACCTCGTGAGTCTGCCGGCGGGCACAGCTCGTCCCGCCCTCATCAGGACTCGATGATCGCGATCGACGTGATCGTGTCGCCTGCCGGGGCATCGCCTGCCGCCTGCGGATCACGTGCTGCAAGCGAATCCAGGACCTCCCGCTCTTCAAGGATGCGGCCGATGACCGTCGATTTCCCGTCGAGCGTCGGCTCGCGGCCAAGTGCGAAGAAGAACTGGCTGCCGTTGTTCAGCGATCCGGCGGCCGAAGGCTTCGCGACTGCAAGCACGCCCGGCTCAAATGGTAAGGCCGAAGGCTCAACCGGCAGGTCGTACCCGGGCCCGCCCAGCCCCGTCCCGGTGGGGTCGCCGGCCTGGGCGACAAAGCCGGGGATGACGCGGTGAAACGAGACACCATCGTAGAAGCCGTCGCGTGCGAGGAACACGAAGTTGTTGACCGCCTGGGGCGCCGCCTCCGCCAACAACTCAACCTGGATCTGCCCGCGGTCCGTCTCGATCACCGCAAGGTATCGACGCGCTGGATCGATCGTCTGCGGCGGCGGACCAGAGTACTGCTTCACCGCGCGCTCCGGGGCCCGCGCTCCGGATTCTCCCGCGACGGGCGTCTGTCGCTGCACCCCTTCGCCGCGGACTCCGCCCTGCGAGTTGGTGGAGGAAGACCCGTGGGCGGTGACGCGCCCCCCGGACTCCACGGACAGGCCATACGCGCCGAACAGCGCCGCTGCGCCGATGATCGCGAACAGCCGGTAGTTGCTGAAGACGCGGAAGGCGCCCCTGGGCTTGACGTCAGACGCCGATGCCGAGGCAAAGGGCGTGTAGGGCTTCCGTCGCCTTATCTGTTGTTGATGGTGTTGTCGTCGTTGCCGCGCCATCCGCACCTCCAGGTGGCGAGCGTAGTGGAACGGGGCGTATTCCGACTGTGATCGCCGTCACGTCGGGCTGACTTCGCGTCAACGTGATCTGGATCACGCTTGCTTGCACGGCATTCGGCCACGATCGAGCCGGCGAGGGAGGAATCATGTTGAAGGGACTCGTCCGTTGGGCTGGAAGGTTCTGCCGTCCATCGAGGAGCCGCCCGCCCGCGACGGCCGCGCCTGTGCTTCTTGGGCTGGCTGAACCCGCCCGGCGGCGCCACTGGACGTGATCCACGTCACTGACCCGGCACGCGTCCCGCCCGATCATGGTTGCCATGACCACCGAGAGCTGGGTCGGTTTTCTCGACGGGCCGTGGGCATTCGGCTTTGCCTTCCTCGCGGGCGTCCTCTCGTTTCTGTCCCCCTGTGTGCTGCCCCTTGTTCCCGCATACCTTGCCCACCTCACGGGGACCACGGGGTACATCGAAGGGCCAGAGCACCGCCGGGAGACGATTGCGAACGCTGCCAGCTTCGTCATGGGGTTTACGGCCGTGTTCACGCTGCTCGGGGTATCGGTCGGGCTCTTCGGGTATGTGATTCGCGACAACCTTTCGACCTTCGAGCGCATCGCTGGTCTCTTCCTGATCGTGATGGGACTCAACCTGATCGGCGTCATTCGGATTCCCTAGCTCTATCGCACGTACGCCCTGCAGACGTCGGCCGCCCCCGTCGTCGCCGCGAACGCCGCGGCCGTTTCGGGGGTTGGTTGGAACCGCGCCGCCACCTATGCGAAGTCCTTCGGCGTCGGGTCCGCGTTCTCCGTCGGCTGGACGCCCTGCATCGGCCCGGTGCTCGGCGCGATCCTGACGCTCGCCGCCTCATCCAACACCGTCGCGCGCGGCGGCTACCTGTTGTTCGTGTACTCGGTCGGCCTCGGCGTGCCCTTCCTGATCACGGCGTTCGCCTTCGTGCCGGTCACGGCGTTCCTGCGGAGGATCCGCGGTGCGCTGCCCGTCCTGGAGATGGCGACGGGCGCAATGGTCATCCTGGTCGGCATCCTCGTCTTTTCAGATCGCGTGACCATCTTCAACCAGTACTTCGATTTCTTTGGGTTCAGCCAGATATAAGCGGAGCTACTCACTTCACTCAGTGCGATGATTTGGACCGGCGAGGATCTTGATGCGCGCGGCCGAACTCGAGCGCCCCGGCGGAACTCGTGAGCGCACGCGTGACCGTCTTGCGATGCGTGCCCACGCGTTCGGCGAGGTCCAGGTGCGAGAGACCGGTCGATCTCCCATACGTCGTCGTCATCCAGGCCGCCGCAGACGTCGTCAGGTGTCAGGTGCCCGATCTCCGTGCCGGGCGCAGCGTGGTGGTTTGCGGCCGGCGTTGGTGGTGAAGCCGGTCTGGAAGCCTCATTGTAGGCGCGGTATCAACCCTGCCCCAGGGCGACGGCCGCGAGTTTCTCCCTCAGCGAAGCCAGGTTCGGGTTGCCGAGAGAGACGACCACACCGTCGAGCAGATACGTCGGGACCGCGATCACCGCGTCCGGCACCTCTCCCGCTTCCGCCCGCCCGACGTCCACGATCTCTACGGAAATCCCCGGGTAAGCACCGAACAGCGCCTCGGAGATCTCTCGCGCTCGGACGCACGTTTCGCAGTCTGCGGACACATACACCTGAAGGAGACTCATACGGAGATCGTCGCTCCATATCTGATGCGCGTTCTGTGACCGCGATCACAGAACCCGCATCCAAGGCGTCCGACAATGTGCTGAAAGCCCCGCCGGGAGAGATGAACAGCCATGAGCACACCACGCAAAAAGAAGCCCAACAAGCCGCCCCCGGACCTCCGAGTCCGCCTCAAACGCGGGGTCCGTCGATACCAGAACTGGCTGTGGCTAGCAGGTTCTCTCGTCGTCATCGGGGCGCTGTTCATCTACTTCGCCGATCCGTTCTCGACGCCCACCGCCACCGACGCGGATGGTAGCAAGGTCGAGACCGGCGTCATCGCCACCGAGGGCGCTGCACCGCGCGAGCGCCGCCCTGCGCCCAACTTCGTGCTCGCCGACTACGAAGGCAAGGCCGTCCGGCTGTCCGATTACAGGGGCAAGACGGTGCTCCTCAACTTCTGGGCCACGTGGTGTACCACCTGCGAGGCGGAGATGCCTGACATGCAGCGCCTCGCGGAGGAGAACGCCGATGAGCTCGTCGTGCTCGCCGTGAACCAGGCGGAGGGCAGGGGACAGGCGCGATCCTGGTCCGACGCACGGGGCCTTACCGCGCTCCAATTCGTGCTCGACACGGACGAGGACGTCACCAACGCCTACAAGCTTCCGAGCGGCCTCCCCCACAGCTTCTTTATCGACGCCGACGGCATCGTCCGCGTCGTCAAGCATGGGGGCATGCGTTTTGACGAGATGCAGCAACTCCTCGAAGAAACACGCGTGGCGCAAGCGGCCGGTAGCTCCGGTAGCTAAGGAAGTGGCTGAACAGTGCGAAGGCAATGGAGGCTCGGCGTCGCGATCGTGCTCGGAGGGCTGGTGATAGCCTGCGGCGGAAGCGAATCCGGCTCTCGAAGCGCAACCCCCGCGGCGCCCGGAGCATCCGACGTCGGCGCCTTCCGCTCGCTCGCCCCGGATTGGGCCACGGACTTTACCCGGGCTTCTGTCGCTGCCGGGGAGTTCCGGAGCGGCGGACCCGGTAAGGACGGCATCCCCGCGATCGACGAACCGAGGTTCGTGGGCATCGAAGAGGCGGAATTCCTCTCCGACGTGGATCCCGTGCTTGCGGTGGAGGTGGACGGCGAAGCCCGCGCGTACCCGCTGCAGATCCTCATCTGGCACGAAATCGTAAACGACGTCATCGCCGGAAAGCCCGTCGCGGTCACCTACTGTCCGCTCTGCAATTCATCCCTAGTGTTCGAACGCACGGTCGGCACCGCCGTGCTGGACTTCGGCGTCTCGGGCTTCCTTCGCAACAGCGACCTGGTGATGTTCGACCGCCAGACGGAGTCCTGGTGGCAGCAAGTGACCGGCGACGCCGTCGTCGGGCAATACACCGGGACCGCCCTCGAGGTCATACCCGCTTCGACGATCGCCTTCAGCGAGTTCAAGGACGCCTACCCCGAGGGGCTGGTCCTCTCCCGCGAGACCGGTTTCGACCGGAGCTACGGTCGCAGCCCCTACTCCGGATATGACACGCCCGGCAACGACCCGTTCCTCTTCGACGGTGACGTCGATGGGCGGCTGGACGCCGTTGACCGCGTGGTCGCCGTGGAGATCGGCACGGAGGCCGTCGCCTACCCCTTCAGCCGCCTGCTCGAGCACCCCGCCGTGAACGACGCCATCGGTGGCGAGCCGATCGTCGTGTTCTATCGTCCCGGCGTCGCCTCGCCGCTCGACCGCTCCGCCATCGCCGACTCGAAGGACGTAGGCCAGGGCGTCGTCTTTCGGCGCGCGGTTAAGGACAGAGTCCTGACCTTCGAGTCGACATCCGACGGGTTTCGCGACCAGCAGACCGGCAGCACTTGGAGCATCACCGGCCGGGCAAACGAGGGTCCGCTCAAGGACACGCAGCTCGAGCCGGTCATCCACGGCAACCACTTCTGGTTTGCCTGGGCCGTGTTCAAGGCCCAGACGCGAGTATGGCAATCGGAGGAGGCGCCGTGAGTGAATGGGTGGAGGAGCTCTACGACGACACGTTCGACGAAGCGTTGGCACAGCACCAGCTCGCCTTCGTCGACTTCTATGCCGATTGGTGCGGTCCTTGTAAAGCCGTCGGACCGGTTGTCGAACGGACCGCGAAGGCGTTCGCGGGCCGCATGTCTTTCTTCAAGCTGAACACCGATGGCAATCCCGCGATCGCCTCCCGCTACGCCGTCCGCAGCATTCCGACGACGATCCTGTTCGCGGACGGCAAGCCCGTCATGCGCACCGGGGGCTACCAGCCGGACGCCGCCCTGGCAGCCCGCCTCGACCGGTATGCGCGCCCTGTCGCGATGGAGGCCGCAGAAGCGAAACCCAGTCTGTTCTCGCGACTCCTTCGGAGGCAGGCTTGAGCCGGGGCGGGACGCTTCTCGTCGTCGCGGCGTCATTCGCCGGCGCTGCGTTAGCGGCCGGCGTCATGTGGGCTCGCATGACGGCCGAGGGATTCGACTACTCGCGGGAATCCTGGGCGTGGCCGCTCGCCGCCCTGGTGGCGGCAGCCTATCGCCCTATCGCCCTCTCCTCGGCGCTCTCATGCTGGCCGCCTCAGCGCTCGCCGCTTCCTCGTACTTCGCTGACGTATGGGGATTCATCCCGGGTGCGGTCATCTTCGGCTGCGCCATCGAGCTGGGTGTGTCCGCAACCTTCAAGCACGTGCGCGGTGGAAACGGAGCCTCTTATGACCCGGGCGCTTAGATCCGTCATTAACTGGCGTCGCCTCCTGCTTGGCACGCCGGTGCTCGCCGCCGTCGCCGTCGGCGCTTACCTGTTGCTCGGCGATCGTGGAATTGGCGATACCCCCCGCGCCGTACTCGCCGAAACACCTCCGGGCGCCGCGGATGACATCGGCGTCCGCAAGGGCGAGCTTGCTCGCGATTTCGTCGGCCAGGCGCCCGACGGTACCCGGTGCGGCTCAGTGATCTCCGCGGGAAACCCACCATCATCAACTTCTGGGCTACCTGCTGCACGAGCTGCCTCGCCGAACTGCCGGATTTCAAGCGGGTGCAGCGCGAACTCGGCGTCGACAACGTCAATGTTGTCGCAGTGAACGCGGGCGAGGGCTCCGCCGCCGCGACCAAAACTTCCTCGATGACCTCGACGCTCCGGCCTTCCGCATCGCGATGGACCCAACGCTGGTCATATCAGACGCGTACGGCGTGTTCGGCATGCCCACCAGCCTCTTTCTCGACGCTGACGGCATCATCCGCGCGGTCTATGTCGGCCAGATCGATAAGGACCTCATGAAGGAGTACATTGCCGCCGCCTCGACCGGCACGACCACGGGCGAACCACCGACCAAGATCCGGCTCATTACCGGTGTCGCCCGCGACCACATCCTCTCCGTGGACACTCTTGGCGAAGGCCGCGTCCAGCTCTCCTCGAAGAGCCTTCGCTGCGACGACAGCTACTGCGCAGACTCCGCGATTGAGGCCTTCGCCGCAGAAACGGGGCTTCTCGGCGTGGAGCGCTTCACCTCCGAGGACCCGTCGCGGCTCGTCGTCACCTTCGACGGATCCGTACTCGATGCGAATGGCGTTGCCGAACTGCTAAAGGCGGCGCTCGATGCCCTCGGCGATCCCGTCTACGAAGAACCCCTGCAGATCGTGCACGAGTAGCGCGTGACCCGTGTGCCAGGCCCTACGCCCGATTCATCCCGGAGCACGGCCAGGAAAAAAACGCCTCGCAAGGCGGAAAAACCCGATGCTCGCCGCCGATTTGCCCGCCGCGTTGCCTGCCCGTACGGCTACGTGCGGAACCCATTCTGGTGTCGGTCGGCTCCTCGGCCCCGCGGTGCCCGCGTCCACCACTCCGTACGTAAGGTGGCGCCGCGCGTGCATTGTTCCCGGTGCTGGCGTAGACTTCCGCGAACCATAGGACGGGTTCGAGTCACTTCGGGCGGCCTGTGAATCCGTGGCGGGACAGGCCGCCCTCCTCCATCTTTCTGCGGCGAGGACCCAGGGGCGATGGGTTAACGCCGCCCCCCGTTAGCGATGTATCCTGAAGCATGAGGCGTTCTCGATCCCCGATACAGACGGCGAGGCGTTACGCTCGAGATGCCCCTTCTCCGCCGATCGATCTCACTGAGTTGAACCGCATGCTGGCGCCCGCCTGCCCGCGCCACACCGCCGTTTCCGCACAGCTCTTGAGCGGCGGTCTCGCCAACAGGAGCTTCAAAGTCTGGCTCTCGGACGTTGCCACGCCGGTCGTCATTCGCGTCTACGTGCGAGACCCGTCTTCTGCCGCGCGTGAAGCTTCGATCCTCGAACGCATCAAAGACCGCGTGCCAGTGCCCGAGGTCATCTATGTTTCTCCCCCGGCGAGTCACCCCGAAACGTACATGGTTCTTCGCTGGGTGGACGGTATCCCGCTCGACCAGGCGCTCGCGCTTGGCCCATCCGCCGACGCCCGGAACACGGTGCGGGCAGCGGGCGGCGCGCTCGCGGGGCTGCAGAGCTTTCAGTTCGCGACCTCCGGGTTCTTCGGAAGTACTATGGAATTGCGCACGCCATTTCCGTCCGAACCTCGCGATATCGTCGCCATCCTTGAGCGGTGCCTCTTCCAGGATGGTGCTGGCGAGCGTTTGGGCGACGCGCTCACGCACCGCCTGTGGTCTTTCGTGAACGAACACCTGGACGCACTCTCATTGGTTGCACATCATTCGACGCTCGTGCATGGAGACTTCAACGGCCTCAACGTCATCGTGCAGATAGCGCCGGATCCACCGCAGGTCGCGGCCCTCATCGACTGGGAATATGCGCACTCAGGAACGCCGCTCCTGGACCTTGCGAGCATGCTCCGGCGCCCCGGCCGCCGTCTGCCAGGCTGGTTCGAGCAGGAGTTGGTGTCTGGCTATCGATGCGCCGGCGGCACACTGCCCGAAAATTGGAAGCGCGTATCCCGTATCGTCGACGCCGTGAGGCTCTGCATGTTCGTTCGGTCCAGGGATGCTGGGCAGGTCGCTATCGAGGGCGTACGCGCCTTGCTCGAGTCCGCCTTGGCCGACGAGCAACGGTGAGTCGCGGTCGCAGTCACACTCCGGCAGCCTGCCCGCCGGTGAAGATAACCTGGTTGTCGCCACCGGCGACGCCAACCATCGCGATCGGAGTCCAGCCGTGCACGACGTTTCTGAGCCCGAGGCGCTCGCGAACCTCGAGGTGGAGCGCCAGATCGATGAGCAGGCCGCGCGCGAGGGTCGGCCGAGCGCGCTCGATGTCGCATTTCTCTCCAACCGGGAGATGGTCACGGAGTTGTTCCTGATTCGGCACGCGCACCAGCGCCTCGACCTCGCCGGCGCGATTGGCGGATTCGTCGACCCTCCCCTCAGCGGCCTCGGCGAACAGCAGGCGCAACTCCTCGGCGCCACCCTCTCGACAAGGAAGATCGATGCGGTGTACACCAGCCCCATGCAGCGTGCTCGCGGCACCGCTGACGCTATCGCCCGCCACCATCGGCTCGCTCCCGTCTCTATCGCAGACCTGACCGAGATCGCTGTGTTCCGCGATGCACCTCAGCACCTGTCGTCCCTTGAGTTCCTTGGAAGCGATGCGCTCGCCACCATGCGTCACCGCTTCATCTTCGAGCGGACATGGGATGTGTATCCCCATTCGGAGTCGAGCGCAGAGTTCCGGCGGCGTGTCCTGAACGCTATCGAGTTGATTATCAGCGGTCATGCGGGGCAGCGCGTGGCCATCGTCTGCCACGGCGGCGTTATAAACGCATACGTCAGCTACGTGGTCGGCTCGAAGTTCGACATGCTGTTCCGCCCCGCTCATACCTCGATCACCATCGTGGCCGCCGCCGATGGCATCCACACGCTGTACACCTTGAACGACGTGCACCACCTCAGCACCGTCGATGGGGACTTCCGCACCGTCTAGGGTGGTCCAGGGAAGCGGGATCCCGGGCTGGTCCCATGCCGGCTGGCGGCGGCGCTTTCGCGAACACGTTCACCTCCGCCGGTCCCGCCGCCCCGATCTTGCCCGTCGACGTGTTCATCCCCGGCTGCCCCCACGCTCCGAGGCGATCATCCGGGGCCTCCTCGTCGCCGTCGATCGGATGATCCCAACCGTCCGTCCCTCCTCCGCCACAACCACCTGAAGCGGCGGTCGGCGACGCCAACACGCTGGTGCGAACCGACCCCAGTCCGGCACCAACGAAGCCACGGCAGAAGCTGATCGCCTGGCGAAAAGTCGTTGCTGGTCAAGGAGTCCTACATCACGGTTGGAAGCACCTCGGGAGACACGAGCACGAGCGCGCCATACGCGATCAGCCCGAATGCGGAAAGCGTCACGGCTAGGCGGTTGATAGCGAGTGACTTCTCCGTGAAGATCAGTGCCGTGATCAGCGCCATCGCAGCGACGTTCATCATGCCGAGCGGGAACAGGATCACGAACAACAGCCAGCAGCAGCCAAGGCAATACGTTCCATGTTCGACGCCCATCCGCAAGGCGCCCATGAGCCCATCGCGCCATGAATTGAGGAGCCAGGACATCGGCGAGCGGCATTTCGACAAGCAGGTTCGCTTCAGCGGCGAGAGCTGATAGACGCCTGCCGCGATGATCACGGCGCCACCGACGCGCGCGGCGTTGTCCATGAGCCACATGGAACGTTCGGCGAGTTGCTCGCCCGCCGATGCAGCGGCGAATGCGGCGGCCCCGAAGGTGATCCATACGAGAAGATAGGCGGCCACGAAGATGCCGGCGGGCACCGTCGCCTCATCCCGCTCCGCCTTGCCTGCCTGTACACGCGCGAACGTCAGAATCATGGGCATCGCCGTCGGGAACATCATCGCGACCATCATTGCGACCCAGATGCCAAGGAAGACCGGCGCAGCCAGGCCCATCGTCGGACCCATCATCTCGTCGCCGTCCAGCATCGAGGATTGCCAGATCATCACTGTCCAAGCGGCGGCAGCCAACACTAGCAGGGTGGCGATAATCAGGTTCCGCTCACGCGGCAAGGGATAGTCGACTGCGGTGGTCGTCATGGCACTTCTTGCATTGGTGCGCGTCGCGCGCGGTTCTTAGGCTTGCCAGTTGAAACGATGCAGTGTTCCCGAGTCGCCGGACCAGGAGCGAAGGTCAGGATCGCGCCACGTGCTGCCTTTGCTGCGCAAGGTCCATACTCTCGATTTGGAACCCGGCCTGGGCCGCCGCGCCCGCCACGGTGGTCGCGCGGCCGGTGGGATCTTTCACCGGGTCGAGCGTGCACTGTCCAACATCCCCAACCTTCAACGATGGCTTATCGCCCCAGTTGAGGTCTACTTTCACCGCCTGCGCAGGCAGCCATTTGTTGATGACTGCCCCGAACAGGCCTTCGAGGTGCCCCCCCTTCTTGCCGGCGAAGATTCCTTCCAGTTCACGGCGCTGGTCGGCACTTGCGCCCTCGTCGATGTAAAGCCTGGCCGTGCCATTCCCGCCGAAGAAGTTACCCGGCCATTCCGCGGCGAGCACGACCTTGGAGCCGTTGAGGCGGACGCCATCGGACTCTCCCTCCTCCACGTCGAAGCCGAAGGCTCCTGAGCACCAGCCTTTATCCGGCGTGCCTTCTGGCCCAAGCCAGCAAGGGCACAGCATGCTGCAGCTACACAACTCCACACTTCGGCCCTTGACCTTCCATGCCATGACGTTCCTCCTTCGACTGGTTCTCCTGGGGCGTTGCATGTCCAGCGCGAACGCCATCACAGTAACAGTGGGTAGGGCGATTATCGGCGTGGTCCATCCGCGTGGTCAACCCTCAACGTATAACAGTTTCCCCCGACCGGGCCCGAAGCCGCGCGACGAGTCCTCCCACAAAGAACCTAACCCGGACGCACTTCACGAGCGGATGAGCTCCTTCGGTTGAGCAACCTCTGTGCCATCGTGTCGGATCCTGGATGGACCCGGAACTCCCTGTGCGAACGGGCCAGGTGACCCTACCTCTAACCGGCCGGACTCTCGTACCATCCGCCAGCCTGCTCTAAGGAGGGTCGATGGAAGGCGAACTTTGGCGCATGGGGGCATCCGACTTGGCGGCGGCGATCCGCGCGAAACGCGTGTCGAGCCGCGAGGTCGTCGAGGCCCATTTGGCTCGCATCGATGCGGTGAACCCCGCCGTCAACGCGGTTACCGTCGTCCTGGCCGAAGAGGCACGCGCAGCCGCGGATGCGGCCGATAGCGCGTTGGCCCGCGGCGCTGACGTCGGCCCGCTGCACGGCGTCCCAATTACGGTCAAGGAGAACATCGACGTCGCCGGCTCCGCCACGACGCAGGGGCTGGTGGTGTTGAAGGACGCCGTGCCTCCGCTCGATGCGCCGCACATCACGCAGCTCAGGGCTGCCGGCGCCATCACGATGGCGCGCACCAACATGCCCGATCTCGGGCTGCGCTATTACACCGACAATGCGCTGCGCGGGCCGACCAAAAACCCCTGGGAGCCAACGCGTACGCCCGGCGGATCGAGCGGCGGCGAAGCGGCCGCACTCGCCACGGGCATGACTCCGTTGGGAATGGGGAACGATCTCGGCGGTTCGCTACGCTGGCCGTCGCAGTGCTGCGGCACGACCGCGTTGCGTACGACCTATGGCCGCGTAGCCCAGGCCTCGTCGATCCCGCCCGAAGACTCGACGATCGTGATGCAGTTGATGTCCGTCCAGGGTCCGATGGCGCGCCACGTGCGCGACTTGCGTTTGGCGCTGTCTTGCATGTGCGGCCCCGACGCCCGCGACCCTCGGTGGACGCCCGCGCCCCTGCAAGGGCCGGCGCCGCGCCCGGTCCGTGTCGCCGTGACCGTCGACCCCGCCGGAGAAGGAGTCCACCCCGACGTCGCGGATGGCGTGAGGAAGGCCGCCGCCGCCCTTCGGGATGCCGGCTACGACGTCGAGGAGGTCGAACCTCCGCTGGTCGCCGAGGGGCGCGATCTGTTCGCTGGCCTGCTTGTGGCCGACCTCAAGACGGTCCTCTACCCCTTGCTCAAGCCCGTCGCCTCCACGGACGCCGTGCGGTTTCTCGATCTGGTGTTCTCCGTCGTCCCTGAGCTCGACTACGCCGGCTACGTATCGGGCTTCGCGCGCCGGAGCGCCTTGGCCCGCGCGTGGAGCATCTTCATGGACCGCTTACCCGTTGGTGCTCGGCCCGGTTGTCACCGCCCAGCCGTTCGCGGTGGGATTCGACATCGCTGGCGCCGGGCAGGTGGCCGCGATTATCCGGGACTTCCGGCTTGCGGGGCTCGTGAACCTCCTCGGGCTGCCCGCGGCCGCTGTGCCCGTCGGCGTGGCGAGCGGCCTGCCCCAGGGCGTGCAGATCATCGGGCGCGCGTATCGTGAGGATCTCTGTCTCGACGCCGCCGAGGCGGTCGAGGCGCGTCTTGGCGTGCTCACGCCTATTGATCCGCGTGGGGAGCGCCAGGACGCCGGAACGCTCTCTGCCACGGCCGTCTCCAACGGCACCGCCAGTGGAAACCGCCGGTCGGTGGCTTCGCGCCAGTGATGGTTCGGGGTCGCCCCCGTCGTGAGAGGAGAGATTCGTTTCGCCGCCTGAGCAACCAGAGAATGGATCTGCCAGAAGGCACGTCGTCGCCGAATGGTGCCCGGCCTGTGAGGGTCGGCGCGCATTGATGGATGACGCATGACAGCGGTCGGGCCGGCCGCGCTACTCTACCCGCACCTCCATGATGACGCGCCCCCAGCCGCCACACTTGACACCCACGTCGAAGCAGTGCGTCCGGTTGAAGCGCAGGGCATTGGGATCGGCGCCGGCGTAGTGCAACTCGCTCACCGCATAGACAAGAGGGCCGAGCGGGTATAGCGCGCCCATGCAGATGCGCTCGGGATTCTTTGCCGTGAGAAGGTTGCCGGCGCCGTCGAAGAGGAAGCGGTCGCCCGCCTTGTGCTGGCTGTTACAGCCGCTGGCCTCCACGACTTCCGCAACGATTGTTCTCTCCATGAGTGCCGGGCCGGTGGTCAGCACATCGGCGTTGCGAGGATTGGCGCGAAAGAGGGCCATCTCCTCGTCGTTGTAGCCCAGGTGCTGCTGGAAGAACTCCCACGTGTCCTCGCCGATTTCCATCTTGCCTCCTCTAACCTCGGACTCGGGGTCGTGCGCGTCTGCCCAACGCTTCTCAGATTGGCTGCGTCTACAGTAGGAGTGCATCGGCCGGCCGCAACGAGCCGAACGGCTCATTTCCACGCGAGCAGCGCCAGCCTTGTGCCTGGCCCTGGCGGACGAACCCCTGGTGTCGTCGCCAGTCCAGACTTGCGTCCAGCGGCCGGTCGAACGCCTACGAGTCAGGAAGCAGCCTCCGGTGGCGATGCGCTCACAAGAGTGAGCAACAGCACCATCGCCGCCAGGAGGGGAATTGCTAGCGATGAGCCCTTCGGGCGTCGGATCATGTCGGGACCTTCAGACGGGGTGGGCCTTCGGCAGCAGACTCTACCACGGGCAGCCTGCCGTCCGAACGTGCCGGGTGGCCACTCGAAGGAGTAAACCTCACTTAGTAGCTCCACGAAGGGCGCCCGCCCATCTCTTCAGCACCGTGCTAGCGCCAGCCGGTCATCTTGCGAATCTTGGCGTAGGCGGCTATCTGTGCCCGATTGCGCAGGTGGAGCTTCTCCAGGATGTTGTGGACGTGGTTCTTTACCGTCCCGACGGCGATGAAGAGCGTGTCCGCAATTTCCTTACTGGAGGCGCCCTGGCCAGCCAGTTCCAGTACCTCGACCTCCCGCGGGGAGAGTTCCGCTCCCTCGGCGCCCACTTCCGTCCGACGGTGAGCCTGGGCGACGAATGACCGCAGGATGCGCTGCGCCATCGAAGGTGCGACAACGGCTTCGCCGGACAGGGCTCCCTCGAGCATCTCGAAGAGCTCGTCCGGGCGCATGCTCTTCAGCAGATAGCCGTGTGCCCCACCGCTGATCGCCTCGAACAGGTCCTCCTCTTCCTCGGACATGGTGAGCATGATGATCTTCGTATCGGGCAACTCCGCCTTGATGAGACGAGTCGCCTCGATGCCGTCGCATTCGGGCATCCGGATGTCCATGAGGATAATGTCGGGCCGCAACTGTAGCGCTTTCTCCACGGCCTCCCTGCCGTTGGACGCTTCCTCGATCACCGCCTCGCTTCGCCACCGGCCGATGAGCTTGGCCAGGGAAGAACGCAACAGTGTGTTGTCGCTCAGAGCCCGCGCGATCGCTTCGCCGAACAGACGATGCTGGAACAGGACAACGACGTCATGCCGGCGCAACGACCACCTCGGTTGGGAGGGCGCCAAGCTCCGGCTCCCGTGCCTTAAGAAACTAGTCTCAGCTCCATTCACTCGATCGGCAAAGACGGCCCGGATCAGATGTCCCACATGGCATTGAATGCGGTTCAGGCCGCATTCGGTTCGACGCTATGACCGCGGCGTACTTCGACGCCTCGGACGCGGGACGGATGGAAGGCACCGTCCCTGCGTCCGAGCGTTCGTCTCCTAGACCTTCTGCAGTTTCACGCTCGTGTCGTTGAATACGGCGCTGCCGCCGACCGGGTCGGTGAGCGGGCCCGTCTTCGTGTGATCGTCGAGGCGCATCAACGCATTGACCGGGAGCCCCTTGCCGCGGCGCTTGTCACCGTTCATCGTCTTGCCGTCGACTACGACTCCCCCGGGGCACTATGCCCTGCTGATGCGCACGCAGGTCTCTTTATGGAGCGCCTGACCGGACAGGGGGTCCGCCTTGACGGGTCGAAGCACACCGTCCGCGGTGCCACGGCCCTCCGCGTCCTTGCCGAGCGCCCAGTGGCCGAATCCGTGCTGCAGCCCGACGACATCGGGGTGCATGCGCTTGGATGTCTTGATTTTCGCCCTGGTCTTCCCGTTCGGAGACTCGACGACGGCTTCGTCACCATCGCTCAACCCGAACCTCAACGGCGCAAGCGACGCACCCGATCCGATAGCTACTGCCAACGAGACCGCGCCGATCTTCATCAGCTGGGCGACAACTTGTCGCCGGGACGCCTCGGTTTCGAGAAACGTCTCTTCTCCATGCTGGGCTGTTTGTTCTGCGACTAACGGGCCTTCATGTTCGTCCACCGACTCGCAACCCCCTCTCAAGAGTTCTCGACGGCTTACTGCGCGATCAGAGCGCGCCGCGTGCGGCGGCGGTTTCTCCGGAGTCACGGGTTCACCTCCAGTGCACGGACGAGACCTTGGCCGCGGTCCTGCGCGGGACGGTGGGCGTAACGGCTACTTCTTCAGGCATTGCACGCCTCCTCTCCTGCCGTTGGTTCCTTCGCGTAGCCTCGCCGCAATCGAGGCGGGTTGTTATTGCCAAATGCCTGTCGCCCGGAGGAACGTTCGTCTGCTGGTCTTCTTGGCCATGGGCCTCCTCCTAGCTGTCTCTTCGCGCTCATCCTATGGCCTTGTCAAGGCAGCTATAAGTGAAGATAGGTCTATGATTGGATGGCCGTTCGGCACATGCTCGCGGACTCAGGTACATGCCTGCTGAGACTCATCGAGCCGGAAACTCGACGTCTCTGCCCCGGCGTGACCGAGGCAAGTTTGCCTGGGATCTCTGGTCGGTATCGCGGGATTACTCGCCGTCTCACCCTCAGAACGACACCCGGTGAACTTGGATTCGGAAGTGTGTTCGCTCCGCAGCTCCATGGGGGGGGGTGGTCACAGAGATCCTCCTCACCACAGCCAGGCGGCCCTTCCAGGTGCTGCCACAAAGGCAGCATCGATTCCTGTCCGCAGGGTTGACCGCACAAAGCAGATGCGGGAGGATGTTGATCTCGCGAGACCTAGCCGGAAGGAGTTCGGACAGTGGCCAGCGCTACGACAGAAACACTACGTGCCCAGATCCGGGGTGAGGTGATCGACGAGACTGATGCCGGCTACGACGATGCCCGCAAAGTCTACAATGCAATGCACGACCGCAGACCCGCCGTCGTGGTCCGCTGCGCCAACGCCGCCGACGTGATCGCCGCCGTTAACTTCGCGCGGGAGCAAGGAGGCGATCTCTCTGTACGCGGGGGATCACACAGCGCGCCGGGCTTCGGCACGAACGATGGCGGCGTCGTCATCGACCTCTCGCCGATGAGGGGGATTCGTGTCGATCCCCGCGCTCAGACCGCGCGCGCCGAGGGCGGCTGCACCTGGGGGGACTTCAACCACGCGACGCATGCATTCGGCCTGGCCACGACCGGCGGGATCATTTCGACCACGGGAATCGCAGGTCTCACGTTGGGCGGCGGGATCGGGTATCTCACCCGCGGCCTGGGGCTGTCGTTGGACAATCTTCTCTCGGCGGACGTGGTCACCGCAGACGGGCAGTTCCTCGTAGCAAGCGCCGAGGAGAACGAAGACCTCTTCTGGGCGCTCCGCGGCGGCGGCGGCAACTTCGGCGTCGTCACGTCGTTCGAGTATCGGCTGCATCCGATCAAGGACATCCTCGTCGGGATCTTTGTCTTCCCCGTGGATCGGGCGGGCGACCTGTTCAAGTTCTACCGTGAGTTCATCCAGCAGGCACCGGAGGAGCTGGGAGGGTTCCCGGCGTATCTCGTGGCGCCGCCGTTGCCGTTCCTTCCCGAGGCGGCGCACGGCAACACGTTCTGCGCGATGGTGGCCTGCTGGGCGGGTCCCCTTGAAAAGGGTGAGGCGGCCTTCCAGCCCATTCGTTCTCTGGGACCGACGGTGGGCGAGATGGTCAGCCCGATGCCGTACCCGGCGATTAATATGCTGTTCGATGCGCTCCTGCCGCCCGGGCTGCAACAGTACTGGAAGGGCTCGTTCGCCACGGAGTTGACCGACGGCGCCATCGACGCGCACCTGGCGCATGGCCCGAAGATCCCGACCGTAAACTGCGCCATGCACATCTACCCCCTCAACGGCGCCGTAAGCCGCGTTTCGGCGGATGCGACGGCGTTTGCGTATCGCGACACGAAATTCGCGACGGTCATCGCTGGCGCCTGGCCGGACCCCGGCGATAACGAGAAGAACATTACGTGGGTAAGGGATTACTACAAGGCGCTGGAACCGCACTCGTCCGCCGGCGGCTACATCAACTTTATGGACGCCGACGACCAAAGCCGTATCAAGGAGAACTACAGGGGCAACTACGACCGACTCGTATCGACCAAGAAGAAGTATGACCCAGGCAACCTCTTCCATCTCAATCAAAACATCAGACCGTAGGGGTCACCGTTGAGGGAGGCGGCTTCGCAACCGTCCTTGGCTCCGTCGACGTGCGGTCGCCGTCGGTGTCGATGTTGTTGGGATCTGGGTTGCCGTACGACAGCACGATCCGCTCCTCGTGGCGATCGACCACGAACGCGACGGTTCGGAAGGACTTCCACAATCTAGCCCGAGTTCACCTTGCGCTCGCCGATGACGATCGGCGAGCGCTGGGACGCGATGCGGATCTTGTTCGAGCAGGTTGCGCTCGACACGAAGGCGCGGAAGATCTGGCTGGAGCCGTGGCTCGAGTTCCAGGCGTTATTTGCTCACCGTCGTGAGTGGTGTGGACTTGGTACCCCCGGCAGGACTCGAACCTGCGCGCATGGTTTAGGAAACCACTGCTCTATCCTCTGAGCTACGGGGGCGCGCAATCAGGATATCGAAAAGTCCTGCTCTGGAACCGCCGGCGCAGCCAATACAGGCCCTCCAGCCGGCTCTGTGTGTGACGAGGCGTACAGATTACGATCCTTCCGCACCGCGCGCGTTCAGCGATCTCTCGGGATGCTTGTACCCGCTTCAGCGCAGTCGGACTACGTTGCGTCCGACCTTAACGTCCCTTGCACGCAGAATCTGGAATCCGAGGGGCCAAATGGATGGGCCGTGACGCTCGTCCGGGTGGACAGGCCGATACTGCCGCATGTCTCTGGATAAGGACTTCAGGAAAGGTGCACAATGATCCGAGAGGACGAAAGGAGGAGACCATGACGAAATTAGTAGCGCTGATTCTTGGGGTTTCGGCGTGGGCAGGGGTCGCTGTGCTGGCGGTGCTCATCACC